>Ga0209431_10000023_pt1 | contig 110180 bp, 111 predicted proteins | sample RifCSP13_3_FD_184021 | JGI IMG/M metagenome (GOLD analysis project Ga0209431, IMG submission 184021) | Soil microbial communities from Rifle, Colorado - Rifle CSP2_sed 13_3 (SPAdes) (version 2) | ecosystem: Environmental > Terrestrial > Deep subsurface > Rock core/Sediment | place: Rifle... | reverse complement strand
GCTCTCCGGCAAACACTTCGACCCGAAGACAGTATCGTCCTTCGAGAACATGATAGGGGTTTACCCGGTCGGCACGATGGTAAGACTCTCGACCAATGAGGTGGCCGTAGTCACGCAGGTGCGGCCTGAAGGCTCGGCCCGTCCCGTGGTGAAGGTCGCTTACGACAGCGACGGCAAGGAAGTCGAGACGCCTTACGAGATTGACCTGGAGGCGAAAGGCGAGGACGGCCCGAGGATAATATGCGCGGTTGACCCGCTTTCAAGGAACATGGACATGGGGAATTTTTTCGCTAAAGAAGCGGCGCAGATAGACAGCAAAAAGTAAGGCCTCCCGTAAAAAGGCCGTCTCGACCGGCCCCGCAAACTACCGCTTCCGAACCCAACCTACAGAGCCGTCTTCTTCGGCGCGCCGGGCGGGTGCATATTGCCTTCTATGTATTCCTCAAGAAGTTTGCGGGATTTTTCGTCAATTGAGGGAAACCTTACCCCCACATGGCCGACCGCGTTGCTCCACGCAACAGGCCCGCGAAGAGCGAGATAATCCCTGTTTTTACCGTCCATGAAGCGCAAAGTGCCGTTAACGCCCTTTTTCGGCAATTCCGCGTCTTTTCCGAGGTCCACGCACACCCCGGAGATGCTTATGTTGACGAGGGCGCCTTCATAGCATACGCCGCCGAACGTGCATTCGACTAACGCGTTGCCGGTCGGCGCCCTTAAGTGGTCTCTGCATCCGTCAAGGAGTTCCTTCAAATGGTTTATGAATTTTTTCATGCTTCTTTTTGATATATCGTCCGGAACCGAGGTCTTGGCTCTCGCGCTTAACTTCTCTATCTCCTTCTCGGCCTCCATGAGAAGGCGCCTGTATCTGAGCAGATTCTCCTGCAACACGTCTCTGAATATGGAGTAAGGCCCCGCTGATATGTAAATGTTGTGAACCGGGACGGTTTTTTCGCAATGAGGGCAAAAGACTTCCTTTTTCCCGAGAAGAAGGGGCGAGTGTATCCATTCTTTGCATACGAGGCACTTCATCTTCAACACGGCCTATTTCTCCATTCTTTGCTATCCTCCCCCTCCGCCTTATCCGCCTTAAGTATTGGCGGAGCGGATGGGGAAAGGGCGGGGTGGGGGATAATGTCTCTCCTTGAAGCAACTTTGATTTAATTTTAGCAGATTATCGAGAAACCGCCATAAATAAGGTATGGGTACTGGAAAAAACCTGCCTAAACTTCCATGTAACCGAGGGACCTTAAAGAAATGCATCTCATGTTGAAGTTGCCTTTTACGGCGAAGTAAGACATCGCCTCTTCGGCCCTCTTGTCGCCTGTCCTGCCTATGGCGTCGAGGACCCTTTCTATTACGCCCGGGTCTTTGCTGGTTTTCAAAAGCTGCATCAAGGGAACGATGGTCTGCGGCTCGCGATACGCGGATATCGCGTCTATCACGACCCTCTCGACAATCGAACTCGGGTCGTTAAGCCTTTCTATAAGCTCGGGCAGGACTTCCTTGTCCGCTATGCTCCCTATCACCCTTACTGCCGCGGCGCGCACGTCCTCTATCTCGTCCTTCGAGGCCTTTAGGAGGATACTTACGACCTGCGCCCCCCTTAAGTTGGAAAGGGCGTATACGGCGCGAAGCTTCGCCATCTTGTCGCCTGTTTCGAACACCTTCTCGAGAAATGCCAGCCTGCCTCTTATCTCGAGCCTCTCAAGGGACTCCGCGGCAAGAGTCCTTATGTTTTCATCGGAATCCTGCAACGCCCTTACAAGGAGTTGCTTTCTCTTTTCCATAGCATTAAAACTATCAAATCCGCCTTAAAGTTGCAAGATTTTTGTTCAAGGGCTGAGCCCTTGCCCCGGCATGTTTTAACTTGCATTATGGTATGCACACCACAGTGGCCTATTGATTCATTGCGCAGTCCGCAAGAACAGGGCTGAGCCCTTGACCCTCCATGTCTGCGGCCTTGCTTCCCTAATCAGCCCTCAACCGCCGTATTTTTACGCGCCGGATTTCGCGTTGGCGTTAATCCAAGCCTTCATCTCCGAAAGAGCCGCGCCAGCCCTGGCCTCCCTGTCACGCCCGGCGGAGCGCAGTATGCCGAAGTTCGCGTTCATGGGCTGAAAATCATTCGTCGAAGGCGCAGAGACATAATCAAGGAGCGCCCCTGTCATGGTCGAGGGAGGAGGGAAAACCGCCTCCAGTCCTTTAGATAACCTTACCGCGTTTATGCCGGCTATTATGCCGGACGCGGCTGACTCGCAATACCCCTCGACACCGGTAATCTGCCCGGCGAATAAAACCATCGGGTCTTTTCTCAACTGGAGCGTCCCTGAAAGAAGTTTCGGGGAATTTATGTAACTGTTCCTGTGTATGCCGCCGTACCTCGCGAACCGCGCGTCTTTAAGCCCCGGTATCCCGGAAAAAACCCTTTTCTGCTCCTTGTGCAAAAGCCGGGTTTGAAAACCGACAATATTGTAAATGGTGTCTTCCTTATTTTCGCGCCTGAGTTGAACGACGGCAAAAGGCCGCTTTCCGGTGCGGGGGTCTATTATGCCGACCGGCCTCAAAGGCCCGAAAGAAAGGGTTTCCGGTCCCCTCTCGGCCATGGTTTCCACGGGCATGCAGCCTTCGAAAAAACGCGGCTTTTCAAACTCCCTGAAGGGGGACTTTTCCGCCGAGACGAGCTCCTTTACGAACGAGTCGTACTCGACTTTATTCATCGGGCAGTTTATGTAGTCGGCCCCGCCCTTATTATAACGAGCCGCCATGAAGGCTACCGAGAAATCCACCGAATCCTTATACACCACCGGCGCCATCGCGTCGTAGAACCAGAGATTTTCCGCTCCGAGGATAAGCGCGAGTTTTTCCGAAAAGCCCTCGGACGTAAGCGGCCCGGTCGCTATGACAAGGGGCCTTGCCTCCGGTATGTCAATAACCTCTTCCCTTATTATCTTCACCCCGGAGTTAACGAGCCTTTCCGTCACGAATGAAGAAAAAATAACCCTGTCCACGGCAAGGGCCTTGCCCGCGGGCACGCGCGAAAAATCAGCCGCCTCCATGACAAGCGAAGAAAGGAGCCGCATCTCCTCTTTCAAAAGGCCTCCGCCGTTCTCGACTGATTCGGATTTTAGCGAGTTACTGCAGACGAGTTCGCAAAGCCCCTGCGAGGAATGAGCCGCCGAATACCTCTTGGGCTTCATCTCGTAAAGCGTAACATCCGCGCCGAGGCGAATCGCCTGCCAAGCGGCCTCGCATCCCGCCAACCCGCCGCCTATTATGAGGACTTCGCTCATACCGACATCTTACAACCCCGGAAGCCCTCTTTACCACCGAAAAAATTTATGTTACCTTTAACGCCATGAAACCTGTGAGGGCTCACGTGATTATCCAGGGGCTCGTGCAAGGGGTTTTTTTCAGGGCCAACACGCAAGAGGCGGCCTCCTTCCACGGCGTAAGCGGCTGGGTCAGGAATAACCCGGACGGAACGGTCGAGGCTATATTCGAGGGAGAGGAAGACGCCGTTAAAAGAACAATCGAGTGGTGCAGGAAAGGCCCCAAAGGCGCGAGCGTCGAGAAGGTGGATGTCGTGTGGGACGAGTTCATGGGAGAATTCGACGGATTCAACGTCATCAGTAGAAGATAGGAGCGGGATGAAAAAAACAAAGTTCTTTTTTACGGCAATATTGCTGATATCCGTGGCGGCGTGCTCGGCCGTGAAAACGTCGGAGCAGACGCGCCTTTGGCTTGAAAACTCGCCCGAAGAAGGTGTCTATGAAAAAGACTCGATAAAGATTACCATAAGGCCGGCGACCGGGGCAGACGTCGCGGGGAACGCGCTTTTCGAAAAATTCCTGTCAAAGGACTATATTCTCTTGAAGATGGACATGGAGAACAAATCCGCGAAAAAATTGACCTTCAACCCCGCGATGAGCCACCTTCTCGCCGGCGTGATGGACTACAAAAAGCCTCTCGATTACCCGGACCTCTACCGGATACTTTCGACTCCCGACGCCGCGATAACCCCTGAGGCGGAACTTCGCGCGATAAAAGGCCGGTTCTACGACATGAACACCGTCGTGAAAGCCGGAGAGAAAACATCGAAACTCCTTATCTTCCGGCCGCTCGACCCTAATTCGGAAACCAACAGCGCGGCGTTTACCATGCAGGAACTCTACGTCGGCGTCGACACAATCGTGGTTACGTTTCCGTTCGCGGTGAAAAGAGAATAACCGGCGTAGAGGCACGATGCATCGTGCCCCTACTTCACGTATTCTCCGGCCTTTTCCCTCGTCTTCTCGAACGCCCTCGATGCTTTTTCCTTGGTGTCTCCGATGGTGTCCTTTGCCTTTTCGGCGCCCTTCCTGACGCCTTTCTCGTAAGCGTAGGGGCACGATGCATCGTGCCCCTACTTCACGTATTCTCCGGCCTTTTCCCTCGTCTTTTCGAACGCCCTCGATGCTTTTTCCTTGGTGTCTCCGATGGTGTCCTTTGCCTTTTCGGCGCCCTTCCTGACGCCTTTCTCGTAAGTCTCGAGCTTCTGCCCGACCTCCTCGGTCTTCGTGCCGAACCTCCTCACGTATTCGCCGCCGCCGAAATAAAAAAACGCGGCGAAGAAAACAACGCCGAGGATAATGCCTGCGACTATTCGCAATATTACGCTTAGCATTACTCCCCCCTTTCGTTTTCCGCCGGAATTACTTTTTGAGTTTAAGCGCTTCTTTGTAGACATGGCTTTTCGGCAAACCCGATTCCATGGCCGCGGCCTTTACCGCGTCCTTCCACGGCACCCCCGCGTCGAGGAGCCTCTTGACCTCCCCCGAAACGTCGCCTGCCGGCATTTCCTCCTTCTCGCTCCTGACGACGAGCGTTATTTCCCCTCTCGGTTCCTTGTCGCCGAAAACCCGCTCGATATCCCCTATCGCGCCCCTTAATATCTCCTCATAGAGTTTGGTGACTTCCCTCCCGACGACTATCCGCGCTTCGCCCAAAATCTCTCTCATTTCGGAAAGGGTCTTTTTTATCCTCGAAGGGGCTTCGTACATGACGAACGTCCCTCCCCTGACCTTCATGTCCAGAAAAAATTGCTTCCTCCTGCCGGATTGAGCCGGAATAAAACCCTTGAAAGTAAACTCGTCCGTCGGCAGCCCTGAAACGCTCAAGACCGCGGTAAAGGCCGACGCGCCAGGCACGGGCGCGACGGAAACGGAATTTTCGATTGCCAGCTTTACCAAACGGTACCCCGGGTCGGATATGCCGGGCGTGCCCGCGTCGGAGACGAGCGCCACGTCGCTCCCCTCTTTCAACTTTTCGACGAGCCTCGCGGCCACCTCCTTTTCGTTATGCTCGTGATAGATAACCATGGGCGTGTCTATGCCGTAGTGATTGAGGATTTTCTTTGTCCTCCGCGTGTCCTCGGCGGCGATTAGCCTTACCTCTTTCAAGACCCTGATCGCGCGAAGGGTTATGTCTTCCATGTTGCCTATCGGGGTTGCCACTACGAAAAGAGTTCCCACGCTACCTCCTCTCGAAAGACCGGGCTGAAAGCGCGGTCATTACTACGGCAAAGGCCGCGATTGCCGCCACGTCGAGAGAGAGAGGCAATTCGGGGCCGAGCCTTCCCGGAGAGGTAAGAAGCACGTGCTTAAACGCGTCCACTCCGTAACTCAAGGGGTTTATGAAACTCGCGTAACGAAGCGCGGAAGGGAGGGAATCGACCGGATAGAGCGCGCCGCTCAGAAAAAACATGGGAAGCACTATGAAGTTCATTATGACGTTAAAGCCCTCGAGCGAGGTCAAGCGCGCCGCTATAAAAAGGCCGAAGGCGGTCAACGCGAGGGAAACCGCGACTATGAGAAAGACCATGATGACCGCCTGCTTTAACCCTATATCCAACCCTATGAAGGGCGCGACGACAAGGAGCGCGCCTCCTTGAAATGACGAAAGCGCGGTGCCGCTTACGAGTTTGCCCGCGACTATCGTGAGCCTCGAAACCGGACTTACGAGCATCTCCCTTAAAAATCCGAACTCCCTGTCCCACACTACCGATATGGTCGAGAACATGGAGCTGAAAAGTATGGTCATGCCTACTATGCCGGGAAACAAGAACTGCATGTAGGTCGGCCCGGAGCCTTGTCCCGTGAGTTTTGTCATGCCCGCGCCGACTATGAAAAGCCAAAGAAGCGGCCTCGCGATGGTCGTAATAAGCCGCCCCCTCTGCCTGAAAAACCTCTTGAACTCGCGGTTCACTATGACATATACGGCCCTGTACGCCATCAATGCCTTTTTCTTGCTTCCCGCGCGCCGGCTTCCATTCCTCCGGCATCGCGCACGTCCCGGCCGGTAAGGTGCAAAAACACGTCGTCCAGAGAAGGCTTTTTAAGGTTTACGGATTTGACTCCTGTCTTAAGCCCGCTTAAAAGCCGCGGTATGAAACTCTCCGCGCCTTCGACCATGAAGGCGATTCCTCCGGACGAAAGACGCTTCGGCTCGACTGAAAACCTCTCCCTGAGTTCAATCTCGGCCGCGGCGTCGTCCTCGGTATTAAGGTATATGGTGTCGCCCTTAAGAGCGCTCTTCAGCCCGGCGGGGCTTTCGCACGCGATGATGGCTCCGTTGTCTATTATGGCTATCCTGTCGCAGACCTCGGCCTCGTCGAGATAATGGGTGGTCATAAAAATCGTGTTGCCTTCCCTCTTTTTCAACTCGGCTATGAAATTCCAAACGCTTCTCCTCGTCTGCGGGTCGAGCCCTAATGTAGGCTCGTCCAGAAAAAGCACCTTCGGCCTGTGAAGCAATCCTCTCGCTATCTCGAGCCTTCTTTTCATGCCGCCGGAAAAATTCTTCACGAAGTCGTTCCTCCGGCCGGAAAGGCCGACCACTTCGAGTATCTCGTCAATGCGCTTTTCCGTAAGGCGCCTTTCCATGCCGTAGAGATAGCAGTGAAACTTAAGATTCTCGTGCGCCGTAAGCTCGTTATCGAGGGTAACTTCCTGAAACACGAGCCCTATGGAAGACCTCACTCCGTAAGGGTCGTTCACGCAATCATGCCCGTTAACCGTTGCCCTTCCGGAGGTCGGGGAAAGAAGCGAGCAGAGTATGTTTATCGTCGTGGTCTTTCCCGCTCCGTTCGGCCCTATGAAGCCGAACGTCTCCCCCTCGCCGACCGAAAGGGAAACGCCTTCGAGGGCCTCGAACCCGTTGTAACTCTTCTTGAGATTTTCGACTTCAATCATCGCCATTAAAAACGCTCCAAAAAGCGGATATATTTAATTACGCGCGGAGCAGGTTACTTCCGCCGGGCGGCCTTCAGGGTAAAACTGAATGTAGAGCCCTTGCCCTGCTCGCTTTGCACCCAGACCCTGCCGTTCAAGCCCTGTATTATATGCTTCACTATGGCAAGGCCGAGGCCCGTGCCGCCGACCTCCCTGCTCCTTGCCTTATCGACCCTGTAAAACCTTTCGAATATCCTCGGTATGTCGGCCTTTGGTATGCCTATGCCCGTGTCTCTCACGTCAACTCTTATTTCGCGGCTTCTCGCGGAAACGGAAACGCCGACCCTTCCGCCTTGCTGGGTGTATTTTATGGCGTTATCCAGAAGGTTCACCATGACCTGCTCGAGGCTTTTCCGGTCGCCCACGGCGTCGGGAAGCCCCTTCCGGAGATCCATCTCAAGGGTTATGCCCTTGTCCTTGGCCTGTTTTTTAAGACCCTCGATGGCGGAGCGGACGAGTTCATTGATGTCCACGCGCTCCAGAAGAAGCGCCGTCTGGTGGGATTCGAGCCGCGAAAGGGTCAGGAGGTCGTCTATCAAAAGACTCATCCTCGTCGCGTGCTTGTCTATTATCTTAAGAAATTCGCGAAGCGCCTTTTTGTCGTCCGTGCCGCCGCTAAGGAGCGTTTCGGCATAACCTTTTATGCTCGCCAGAGGCGTCCTGAGTTCGTGGGAGACGTTTGCGACAAAGTCTTTTTTTACGGCCTCGACCCTTTTCTCGTCGGTTATATCCTGAAGAAATATCATCACGCCGGGGTTTTCTTTTCCCTCGAGCGGCACCGCGCGCATCTTGAAAAACCTGTCATTTTCGTTTATCTCGGTCTCGCGCCTCTGTCCAAGGCCCGGGCTTTTTTTCAAAAATCCGCGAACGGCTTTAAGAAGTTCCTCTCCGCAAAGGACCTCGTCTATCTTCTTTCCTTGAAGGACTTCGGCGCCTGAAGGCGAAAAATGAGCAGAAAAAAAAGGATTGCAGTACCGCACGACGCCGTCCCTTCCGAGGACGAGCACCCCTGTTTGCATCTCCCTCTCTATGGCCTTCAATATCGCGCCGTCGCCCACCTACCCCTCCGTGAACTTATATCCGACGCCCCTTACGGTCTCGATATATTCCCCCGCCGTTTTAAGTTTCGCGCGAAGCCGCCTTACGTGGGTGTCAATGGTGCGCGGGGTAACGTAGCAATCTTCTCCTCGCACCCTGTCTATGAGGGAGTCTCTTGAAAGCACCCTGCCCTTGCCCTCGAAAAGGGTTTTAAGGAGTTTGAATTCCGTGTGCGTAAGCTCCACAGGGGTTTTATTCACCGTAACCCTGTGCCTTTCCTGGTCAATGGCGAGGGTTTTATAGGCCATTTGAAGCGAGGCGGTTATTGGACGGGATTTCCTCTTTAATACCGCCTTTACCCTCAAGATTAATTCCCTCGGGCTGAAGGGCTTGGTGACGTAATCCTCGGCGCCGAGCTCGAAGCCGACTATCTTATCTACCTCTTCGCCCTTGGCCGTGAGCATTATGACCGGGACGTGAGAGGTTCTGTCGTCCTGCTTCAGCCTTTTAAGCGCCTCCATGCCGTCCATGTCCGGAAGCATGACGTCCAAAAGTATCAAATCCGGGGTTTTGCCTATGGCGAGCTTTATGGCCTCGGGACCGTCCTTTGCCTCGTGAACGCGAAATCCCGATTTTTCGAGGTTATAGGAAAGAAGCTTGAGTATGTCCGCCTCGTCGTCCACGATAAGGATTGTCGGTTTATTTCCGCCCACTCTTGATATCCTTCAAAAGCTTTTTTACGCGCTCTTCTATGTCGTCGCGGACGCTTTGCATGACTTCCCACGGCCTTCCGAGCGGGTCTCCTATGGGCCAGTCGTATTTTTCGGCCTTGCCAAATGCCGGGCAAAGTTCATCCGCGGAGCAACACCCCATGGTTACGACCATGTCGGCCCACTCTATCATCTCGTCCGTGAGTTGAATCGAGGTTTGAGCGCTTATGTCTATGCCCTTTTCGGCCATAGCCTGTATGGCGCCCTTGTGCACTATGCCCGAGGCGCAGGTGCCGGCGCTCTTTACCTCGACCTCATTGCGTCCGTATGCCTTTGCGAAGCCTTCCGCCATCTGGCTCCTGCAGGAATTCCCCACGCAAACGAAAAGTATTTTTTTCTTGCCCGCCATGCCGTCCTTAGTGAATTATTGTATCATTTATTTATCATAAAGGCGATTTCATTGGCAAGGGGGTAACGTCAATTATTTTGTGCCATAAAGGAAAAGGAAGCGGCTCCTTGTTGTTTACTTTCGTAGGGCAGACCTTTAGGTCTGCGTCTTTATGCAAGGCTAAAGCCTTGCCCTGCGTAAAAAACCCTTTGCACCCTCAAACTTTTTCACGTAGGGCAGACCTTTAGGTCTGCGTCTTTGTGCAAGGCTAAAGCCTTGCCCTACGTAAAAAACCCTTTGCACCCTCAAACTTTTTCACGTAGGGCAGACCTTTAGGTCTGCGTCTTTGTGCAAGGCTAAAGCCTTGCCCTGCGTAAAAAACCCTTTGCACCCTCAAACTTTTTCACGTAGGGCAGACCTTTAGGTCTGCGTCTTTATGCAAGGCTAAAGCCTTGCCCTACGTAAAAAACCCTTTGCACCCTCAAGCCTGTTGACAACGGGAATTTGACTTGTAAAATAAAAAAAGACCGCTCGCTCAAAACTTATTTAAAAGCGAACAGCCTTTTTTGAAACCTTCTTAAGCAACTTCCCTTAGAAGTAAAACTGCCCCTGCACCTGATAAACGTCCTTTGAGGAATCGTTCGCGAGATGCCCGGACGCCGCGCTTTCGTATTTCGTGTGCGCCCTGTTAATGCCGAACTTCAACGAGTGCCCCTTGGGATACCAGTTAAGCCCGACTGTCGTGGTCTTCTCTTCCTTGTCGGCGACGTTTGAGTCCTGGTCATAGGCCTCATACCTCACGACAGGCTCGATATCGGGCCCGGCTATGAAGTAGCCGGCCTGAGCGTACCAACCCTTTGGCTCCTTCTTTCCTATGGCAGGGTCGCTCGAATCCACTGTCCAGCCGATTTTCTCGAACTGCGCGCTAAAGCCCTCGTAATGCGCCGAGAGGTCGAATCCCGCGAGTTTCCTGTCCTCGTCAAAGGCGTTTTCCTTGTACTCTATATTGTTCTGCACGGCCGCGTTCACTCCGAGAGTCAGGTGTTTGCCCTTGCCGAGATGGGCGTCGCTCTTTTTCGCCTCTACCCAGCCGGGCGGGGAGAGTTCCATTCTTCCTACGATAAGTTCCCCTGCCTTGAACACTTCCTTTGAGGGAGCCGTATATACAGTCTCCCCGTTAGACCAACCGTCGGCGAGGGCAAGGGCGTAATTGAAAACCCCTCCCGCAATCTTGCCCTCGACCTTGAACGCCGTCTGATAATAGGGGTTATCGCTTCCAAAGAGTTTCTTCGCGGCCTCGGTGGAAACAGGCCTTTCTATAAGGAGCTGCGCCGAAGAAGAACTCAACGACACCCTTGAATAAGGGAGCTTGTTCTTTCCGAACTCCACCGAGAGTTCGGGCATGAAGGTGTAATTCAAATACGCATAAAGGAGCGACACCTCATCGTCATTCTCGGCCTTGCCCCACTTGTCAGCGTCAAGAGTCAGGTTATACTTCAGGTTTTTCACGGCCTGCCCGCTCATCTCAAGGCGCACCCTCCTCATATACATGTCGGAGTCCTTTTCATAGGACGTGCCGGCCTTATTCTTTATTATGTCCCCGTAGTCGAACCTCGGCTGCATCCTTATCCTTATCAAAAGGTCGCTCTCGTCAGTCACCTGAATCTTCACTCCCTTACTTTCCTCGCCGAGCATGAAGGCTTGTGCCGGGACCGAGCAGGCTATGACTATTGCCGCAATCATGAGACTTAAGATTCTTTTCAACATTTTTACTCTCCTTTTAATTTTATTAATTTCTGCGAATATCCTATCAATGCATTGTTACGGCTTTATTACCGCAATGTTGAGTTTAGAAGACAGACAAGCCGCGGGAATGGCAAAAAGGGGTCCGCCTCAGGCGGACGGGAATGACAAGAAGGGGCGAATCGGCAAAAAAGCCGGAGAAGGCAAAAGCCTCTCCGGCTGTAAGGTCAAACCCGCACTTAGTTCCTGCGGAGGGCAGGCTCTTTAGATCTGCCCTTTACCGTAGGGGCACGATGCATCGTGCCCCTACTAATGCCCTGCTTTTCCAACAGCCTCCCCCTACCACACCCCCGTAGTGAGATATTCGTGCATGGAATTAGTAGGGGCACGATGCATCGTGCCCCTACTAATGCCCTACTTTTTCAACAGCCTCCCCCTGCCACACCCCCGTAGTGAGATATTCGTGCATGGAATTAGTAGGGGCACGATGCATCGTGCCCCTACTAATGCCCTGCTTTTTCAACAGCCTCCCTGCCACACCCCTGTCATGAGATATTCGTGCATGGAATTCGCGGCCCTTCTGCCGTCTCCCATGGCGAGTATGACGGTCGCCCCGCCCCTCACTATGTCTCCTCCGGCGAAGACTCCCTTTTTGCTCGTCTTTCCCGTATCGACGTCTATGGTTATGTTTCCCCACTTGTTAAGTTTCACGTCAGGGGTCGTCTGGGGAATAAGCGGATTCGCGCCGTTACCGATGGAGATTATGGCCACGTCGCACTCGAGGCAAAACTCCGAACCCTTCACGGGCACCGGCCTTCTCCTTCCGGACTCGTCCGGCTCGCCGAGTTCCATCTTCAGGCACTCGACGGCCTTAAGCCTTCCTTCCGCGTCCCCTATGAAGCGCACCGGGTTGGTGAGTAGCCGGAACTTAAGCCCCTCTTCCTCGCCGTGATGAACCTCCTCGACCCTCGCCGGAAGCTCCTCCCTCGACCTTCTGTATATGATGGTAACCTCTTCGGGGCAAAGCCTCAAAGCGGTCCTTGCCGCGTCCATGGCGGTATTTCCTCCGCCGACGACGACCACCCTGCGGCCGTTCAATATCGGGGTGTCGTATTCGGGGAACTGATAAGCCTTCATGAGGTTTACCCTCGTGAGATATTCGTTGGCCGAATAAACGCCGACGAGGTTTTCGCCCGGTATCTCCATGAAGTAAGGCAGACCCGCGCCCGTGCCGACGAAGACCGCTCCATAGCCGTTGGCTAAAAGCTCGTCTATTGTCTCTAACTTTCCGACGACCGCGTTCGTGACTATCTCGACGCCCATGCGCCTTAAATACTCCACCTCTGCCTCGACTATCTTTTTCGGAAGCCTGAATTCCGGTATGCCGTAAACGAGCACGCCTCCGGCAATATGAAGGGCCTCGAATATCGTCACCTTGTGCCCTTTTTTCACGAGGTCTCCGGCCACAGTAAGGCCGGCCGGCCCGCCTCCGACGATTGCCGCTCTCTTTCCGGTCCACGTCGGCAGTTCCGGTATCGTAACCTCGCCGTGCTCTCTCTCGAAATCGGCGGCGAACCTCTCGAGCCGTCCTATGGAAACAGGCTCTCCCTTCTTGCCTATGACGCAAACCTTCTCGCACTGGTCTTCCTGCGGACAAACCCTTCCGCAAACCGCCGGCAGTCCGTTCGTCTCCTTGAGTTTTCTCGCGGCCTCTATGAACTTGCCTTCGGCTATGAGCCTTATGAACCACGGTATGTCTATGTTGACCGGGCATCCGCCGACGCAGACGGGCTTTTTGCACTGTATGCACCGCTCGGCCTCTTTCATGGCCTGCTCAGGGGTGTAGCCGTAGGGAACCTCGTAGAAGTTCCTTATCCTCGCCATGGGCTCCTGCTCGCTCATCGATTGCTTGGGGATTTCCATTCTTCTTTTTATGTCTTTCGGGTCCACCATCACGGCCTCCCCTTGTCATAGCACTTTTCGCCCTCGTGGTAGCCGAATCCCTCCATGGCGGCCTTCTCCTCTTTAAGATAACTCCTGTTTCTGCGCGTGAGTTCCTCGAAGTCGACCTCATGACCGTCGAACTCAGGCCCGTCCACGCACACGAATTGATTCTTCCCTTTGATGGTGACCCTGCACGACCCGCACATTCCCGTGCCATCCACCATTATCGGATTAAGGCTCACCATGGTATGCACGTTATACTTCTTCGTCAGGTTCGACACGGCCCTCATCATGGGCACCGGGCCGACCGCCAGAACGATGTCCACCTTCTGTCCCTCCTTAAGGAGTTCTTCCAGGACGTTCGTCACGAACCCGTGATGGCCGTAACTGCCGTCGTCGGTCGTAACGTAAACCCTGCCGGACACGGAACGCATCTCGTCTTCGAGTATGAGGAGGTTTTTCGTCCTCGCGCCGATGATGGATATGACCTCGCACCCCGCCTCTTTAAGGGCCTTGCCTATGGGATATGTTACGGCCGTGCCTATGCCGCCGCCGACGCAAACCGCTGTTCCGTATTTTTCGATGTGGGTCGGTTTGCCGAGCGGCCCGACGCAATCGAGTATGGAATCGCCCTTATTTTTCGCGGAAAGAAGCGAAGTCGTTCTTCCGGCTTCCTGCACTATTATGGTTATGGTTCCCTCAACCGGATCGGAATCAACTATGGTAAGGGGAATCCTCTCGCCGCGCTCGTTAAGCCTTATAACCACGAACTGCCCCGCCTTCCGCTTCTTGGCGATAAGCGGGGCCTTGATTTTAAACAGTTTCACGAGTTGCGCCAATTCCCGCTTTTCGATTATCTCGAACATGTATCGCTCCTTTTACCGTCATTTGTCATTGCGAGGGGCTTTATCCCGAAGCAATCTCATCTTTACAATCACGAGATTGCTTCACGGAGCCTGCCCTGAGCGAAGCCGAAGGGTTCGCAATGACAAACCGGGGTTTCAATTTTCCGCCGTGAAATAAATCCAGAATTCCGCGTTGCCTTTCGCGCCTCTTATCTTCGAGCAAGAAACGCCCAAGACCTTGAAGCCGGCCTCCCCGGAAAAAGCCTTTATATCCTCCACCACGGCTTGGCGAACCAAAGGGTCTCTCACCACCCCGCCCTTTCCGACGTCTTTCTTCCCTGCCTCGAACTGGGGTTTTATCAAAGCCAAAACCCTGCCATCGGGTTTTAGAAACTCCTTGAGTTTGGGTATCACTTTTTTAAGCGAAATAAAAGAAACGTCGATTGTCGCGATGTCTATCTTCTCCCCCACCTCAGAGGCCTCAAGATGCCTGATGTTCCGCCCCTCCAAAAGACAAACCCTCGGGTCGCGCCTCAAGGAGTCGTCTATGACGCCCTTTCCGACGTCAACGGCATAAACACGCGTAACGCCGTTTTTTAAAAGGCAATCCGTAAACCCTCCCGTGGAGGAGCCTACGTCCATGGCGACAAGACCTCTTACGATAACATCAAAGTCCTTTAACGCGCCCTCCAGCTTGAGCCCGCCGCGCCCGACAAAGGGAGCGTCGGCTTTTATCGAGACTTCGCTTTCCCTCGAGACCTCGGCTCCGGCCTTGTCCGCCACTCTTCCGTCAACCAAAACCTTGCCCGCCATTATGAAAGGGCACGCGCTAAGAACGCTTTCAGCGAGCCCGCGCTCGACAAGAAGCATATCGAGACGGATTTTTTTCATTATCCGCTGAAAGGCAAGGTCTTCCCTTCGGCAATCTCAGAAGAGGCTTTTCTTTCCCTTGCGAAAAGAAGCGCCTGTTTTTTGATTCCGCCGGCGTCCAGGCCAAGAGAACCCCTAAGCTCCTCCTGCGTGCCGTGCTCCACGAAAACGTCCGGCACGCCGATGCGCTTCGTGGCGCATTGTAACTTATTTTCCTCGAATAATTCAAGAACCGCGCTCCCGAAGCCTCCCTGAAGCGCGTTTTCCTCGATTGTCATTATCCTGCCGGTTTTTTTGGCCAAAGAGAGTATGAGTTCCGAATCGAGCGGCTTTACGAACCTCGCGTTAACGACCGTCGCCTTTACGCCTTCCTTGGCGAGCATGTCCGAGGCCGCGAGCGCCGGATAAACCATGGAGCCCAAGGCGAGTATCGCGAGGTCTTCGCCTTCCCTTAAAACCTCGGCCTTGCCAATAGATATGTCCGCCGGCGCGCCCGTCATGTCGGCCCCGAGGCACGCGCCCCTCGGATACCTTATCGCCGTGGGAGAGCCGTAATTTACGGCGGAGAAAAGCATATCCCTCAACTCTGATTCGTCCTTCGGCGCGCATACAATCATGTTCGGAAGGTGCCTTAAAAACGAAATGTCGAACATGCCGTGATGAGTGGGCCCGTCGGCTCCCACTATGCCGGCCCTGTCCACGGCTATTATGACGGGAAGCCCCTCTATGCAGACGTCGTGAAAGACCTGATCGTAGGCCCTCTGGAGAAAAGTGGAGTATATGGCCGTAACAGGAATGAATCCCTCCTTAGCGAGCCCTGCCGCGAAGGTTATGGCGTGCTGCTCGGCTATGCCGACGTCGAAGAAGCGGTCGGGAAATCGCGCGGCGAATTTTTTAAGCCCCGTTCCCTCCGGCATCGCGGCGGTTATGGCGACAATCCTTTTATCCGTCGAAGCGAGTTCCATCAAGGTGGAGCTGAAAACGTCCGTAAAGCTTCGCGTCGAGGACTTCGCGGCGTATCCGGTCTTGGCGTCGAATTTGCCGACCCCGTGGAATAGCGAAGGCTCGGCTTCCGCCGGAGCGTAGCCCTTGCCTTTTTTCGTGACCGTGTGTATGAGCACCGGGCAGTTAAGCGCCTTCGCGTCCTCGAACGTAGCTATGAGTTCTTCGACGTTATGGCCGTCTATCGGGCCCATGTAATGAAAACCCAGCCCCTCGAAAAGCATGCCCGGGGTAAGAAACGTTATGACCGAATCCTCGATTTTTTTGACGACGTTAACGAGCCTTCCGCCTATGCGCGGGATATGTTTTATGAAGCCTTCGACCTCGCTCTTGATTTTGGTGGCGAATCTTCCGGTAATCTTCCGGCTGAGAAATGACGACAACGCCCCGACGTTTTCGGAGATGCTCATCTCGTTGTCGTTCAGGATTACTATCAGGTCTTTTTTAAGATGCCCCGCCTGATTAAGACCCTCGAACGATATCCCCGCCGTCATGGAGCCGTCCCCTATGACGCAGACGACCTTGTTCGTTCCGCCCCTTAAATCCCTGCCCGCCGCCATGCCGAGCCCGCTCGATATGGAAGTCGAGGCGTGTCCCGAAACAACGGCGTCAAAGGGGCTTTCCGAGGGTTTCAGAAAGCCGCTTACGCCGCCGAGTTGCCTTAACGTGTGAAAATCGGCCTTCCTTCCGGTAAGTATCTTATGTGCGTACGCCTGATGTCCCACGTCCCATATAATCTTATCCTTCGGGGCGTCGAACGCGTAATGGAGCGCTATGGCCAGTTCGACCGCGCCGAGGCTCGAAGAAAGATGCCCTCCGTGCCCGGCCACGGTCTCGACTATAAGAGACCTTATCTCCGAGGCGAGCTCCGGGAGTTCACTAACGGAGAGCTTCTTCAGATCCTCCGGAATATTTATGCGGTCTAAAATCTTCGCCATGCCCGTAACTCTACTTTCTTCTTTCCACTATGTACCGCGCGATGGCCTTTAAAGGTTCCGCCTTTTCGCCGAACGCCTCGACCGAAGCCACGGCCCTCTCTATAAGCTCCTTAGCCATTTCCTTGGATTCCTTGAGCCCGATTATCGAAGGATAAGTCGCCTTTTTTCTTTTCTCGTCCGACCCGACCGGTTTGCCGAGCTCCGCGGCGCTCCCCTCGACGCCCAATATGTCGTCCGCTATCTGGAAGGCCAAGCCTATGCTCGCGGCGTAACGGGTAAGGCTTTCGAGTTCCTTTTCCCCTGCGCCTCCGAGTATCGCGCCGCACCTCACCGCCGAAGCCATGAGCGCGCCGGTCTTGTGTATGTGAATGTGTTCGAGGACCGGGAAAGAGACCTCTACTCCTTCGCTCTCTATGTCAACCATCTGCCCGTTGACCATGCCGGCGTAACCGGCGGCGCCGGAAAGCTCCCTTATGACCCTTAAAATCCGGCCGTTATCAACCGACGGGGTTTTCGCCGCGAGTTCGAAGGCGAGCGTCAGGAGCGCGTCGCCCGCGAGTATTGCCGTAGCCTCTCCGAAGGCCTTATGGCAGGAAGGCCTGCCCCGCCTCATATCGTCGTTGTCCATGCCGGGCAAATCGTCGTGTATGAGGGAATACGTGTGCACGCACTCGAAGGCGCAGGCCGTGTTCACGCACTCCTCCGCGTTGCCTCCCACGGCCTCGTTCGCCGCCAAAACAAGCGCGGGGCGAAGCCTCTTTCCTCCGGCGAAGACGCTATACCTCATGGCCTTAAAGAGGTTTTGCGGGTAGTCGGTCTCCGGCGGAAGAAGCCGGTCAAGGGCGTCGTTCACGAAACGCGTCTTTTCGCCGATATACTTCTCTATATCCAAAAAAGCGCCTCCGTCCGGGCAATTACGTTTTCCCCTCACCCCGACCCTCTCCCTCCGCCTTAGGCGGAGGAGAGGAGAAAAATAAGGTCGAAAATAAATAATAACAAAAGCGGAAGGCAAATACAAGAAAGGGCAATAATGTGATTATCGGTAATCGGTGGACGGATAAGTTGTAGGGGTTCAAAATTTTGAACCCCTACAACAAAAAAATAACCCTGTTGCCGGTGTAATCTCTGCAACAGGGTTATTGAACGGTCTATTTAGTTATAGCAGGGGGCCGTCACCTACCGGGCAGCAAACCTATTATACCTTGAATACGTTTGAAGCCTGGGGGCCTTTGGCGCCCTGAGTTACCTCGAACTCGACCTCGTCGCCTTCCTTAAGGGTCTTGAAGCCTTCACCCTTGATGGCGCTATAGTGGACGAATACGTCTTCTCCGGATTCCTGCTGTATGAAGCCGAATCCCTTTGTTTCGTTAAACCATTTTACTTTTCCTCTTGCCATTTCCGGACCTCCTCTTTTGTTCGGCGCCGTTTGTCTCAGCCTTAAAATAGATAAAGCCGCGGAGGTTACACCGTGCCCTCCCGGCCAACATAACCTTATCCATATCAAGCTCTGAGACAAAAGATTAACGCCTTTTAATTAAAAGAACATTATCACTTAATACTAACCCTGTCAAGCGGTTTTTAAATTAATATACCCGGGCGGGGGCAGGCTCTAAATAGTCTTCTGTATCTCAGGGCTTTAGCCCTGAGAGGCGATGGGTATCTATAGAAAAAAGAGGCGATTGCTTTGTCGCTCCGCTCCTCGCAATGACAGTCATTGCGAGCGCAGCGAAGCAATCTCGTTTTCTTGACAACACGCAAAAAAATAACCCTGTTGCCGGTGTAATCTCTGCAACAGGGTTATGAACGGTCTATTTAGTTATAGCAGGGACCCGCCACCTACCGAGCAACAAGCGTACTAGGCCTTAGCTACGTTTGAAGCCTGGGGGCCTTTGGCGCCCTGAGTTACCTCGAACACTACATCATCGCCTTCTTTAAGGGTCTTGAAACCTTCCCCTGTGATGGCGCTGTAATGGACGAATACGTCTTCTCCGGATTCCTGCTGTATGAAGCCGAATCCCTTTGTTTCGTTAAACCACTTTACTTTTCCGTTTGCCATTTCTGGACCTCCTGATTTGTTCGGCGCGCCTTGTCTCAGCCTTAAAATAAATACAGCCGCGGAGGTTACACCGTGCCCTCCCGGCCCTAATAACCTAATCTACCCAAGCGCTGAGACAAAAGATTAACGCCTTTTAATTACATGCATCTTACCAGTTGACGTTACCCGTGTCAAGCGTTTTTTTAATATTTTTTAAAAGCGGCATATTGCATGCCCCCTATTTGACAATTCCGTTGGCTTGGCTATAGTCGTAATACGGGGTGAGTATATGAAGACCTTTATGACTTTAATGCTCGCGATGGCTTTTATTTCAATTGGTTTTTCCGGCGCGGAGGGGAAGATGGACGCTAAAGACGACAAAAAACTCGAAAAAGCGGTATTCGCCGGAGGGTGCTTCTGGTGCATGGAGGCCCCGTTCGAAACGCAGGACGGCGTCATAAACGTAGTCGCGGGCTATAGCGGGGGAGACGAAAAAACCCCGACCTACAAGGAGGTGTCCTCGGGCGCGACCGGACATCTTGAATCAATCGAGGTTACCTACTATCCTCATGTGGTATCTTACGAAAAACTCTTGGAAATCTTCTGGCGAAACATAGACCCGACGGACGCAGGAGGCTCTTTTAACGACAGAGGCAAGCAATACCGCTCGGCGATCTTCTACAAAAACACGGAGGAAAAACGCTTCGCCGAAACCTCCAAAAAAGAACTCGAAAAATCGGGCGTTTTCAATAAGCCCATAGTAACCGAGATACTGCCTTTCAAGGCCTTTTACCTTGCAGAGGAATACCATCAGGACTATCACAAAAAGAATCCCGTGAGATATAAATTCTTCCGCTTCAACTCGGGCAGAGACAATTTCCTCAAAAAAATATGGAGCAACGTAGGGCAGGACTTTAGCCCTGCGAAAAAAACCGCCCAAAAACCCTCTGACGAAGAACTCAGAAAAAGGCTCACCCCTCTTCAATACGAGGTAACCCAAAGAGGCGGCACCGAGAGGGCGTTCGATAACGAGTACTGGGACAACAAAAGAGAAGGCATTTACGTTGACGTGGTGTCGGGAGAGCCGCTTTTCAGCTCCATTGAAAAGTTCGACTCAGGCACGGGCTGGCCGAGTTTCACAAAGCCGCTCGAGCCGGGGAATATAATCGAAAAGGAAGACAAAAAATTCTTTCAAATAAGGACCGAAATAAAAAGTAAACAAGGAGACTCGCACTTAGGACACCTCTTCGACGACGGCCCTCCGCCGACCCACATCAGGTACTGCATGAACTCGGCCGCGCTACGCTTTGTCCCGAAGGAAGACCTTGAAAAAGAGGGCTACGGAAAATATAAAACTCTTTTCGACGGGGGAAAGAAGGGGAAGTAAAAGGGGCTGTTGACCCCCTCTCCCCTTGAGGGAGAGGGTCGGGGTGAGGGGAAAGAACCGTTCGCCCTGAGCCTGTCGAAGGGTCGAACTATCGAAGGATCGAATAATTTGTTAGTTTTTTACCCCCTCTCCCCTTGGGGAGAGGGCAGGGGTGAGGGAGAAATTTAAGTATGGTGCCCACGGAATTGTCTGAATTACCCCGCCCTGCGAACTGTCACAAGATATGCTGCGCTGCCGAGGGAATTGGAAAGATTGCGGAATACGAAAGAAAAAGGTATAATTCAAACATTGGCGAGGAGGCAAGACATGTTGGACCGCATCACATTCGACACAAAAATCATGGGCGGCAGAGCCTGCATAAGAGGCATGAGAATTCCAGTCTCAATAATCATGAACCAACTTGCCCACGGCGAAACGATTGACGGCATATTGAAAGATTATCCGGATCTCGAACGCGAAGATGTTACACAGGCGATGGAATACGCCTTATTCCCCGGGCTGAAAAATAAAAAATGGTGGGCATAGCCCACCCTACGGACTGCGGGGTTAAAATGGTATATCATCTGGTGAAATTTTAAGATTTTCAATACGCATTAAGAGTTGCTCTATCACCTTTCCTGTTTCTGTATCACCAAAATTTAATAAGTATACTAGCGGTTTTTTAATATTTAAAAAGGCATCACGTAATCCTGTTGTAACGCCAATATTCTTACATTCCGAAACTATAACATTTAAGGTTAACGCCATATCTCTTATTGCTGCGGAATTAACGCTACGACTTGGACGAGGATTCGTCTTCAAAATTGTACGACTTATATTTAAAATTTCTTCTAAGATTTCGCGCTCCGATCTTATAGTACTCTTCTTCTCAGTTATTTCTTTACTGACAATACCGTTTACCTTAGCTTCCAAATCATCCCACCACTTGTCAAAAACAGAATTAAGAGTGGTCGTAAGTAATTTGCCGTCTTCCAATGCATTATTGATAGTCTCTACTACTTTTTTGATCTCATGTTTAGAAAATTTTGTGGCTTGGAATTGAGCTAAAGGTCCTTTAATGTCCGTAGGTTCCAATCTAAACAATATCGGACATACCTTAGCCGAATCAACTTTCTTCGATAAAGCTCCACTTTCAAACATAATCCAAGGAGATTCAATATTCTCGGGAGTAAGAATTATAAGACCAATTTTTGATTGTTCAAGCTCAGTGGATATCTCAGTATTCCAACGTGTCCCTTTTTCCATATCATCAGGTGTAAAATACGGCTTTACTGCCTGAATAACGTTTGGTAACCAATCTTTCAAACACTGTGCAATTTCTCCACTTTTACTTCCAGACCAACTTATAAAAACTTTCATGCGATACCCCCATTTTTTATCTACAATACCGATAAGTTAGCCCGTAAGTTGGATTAACCCCCGATGTTACATCGGGGAATAAACTCCGCGTAACCCAACAATTAATCTGGCCGCCTTAAATCCCCCTCACTCCTTCGACAGGCTCAGGACAGGCCCAACCCTCTCCCTCAAGTGGAGAGGGGACTGATAAACCGGCAAGTTGCCAGTCAGGCGAGGCAGAGGCCGTTTTCGCAACGCAGGCGTATTAACTTATACGCCGAGTAGCAAAAACGCGCCGATAACGAAGCCGGGGTACCCACCCCATAGGGTGGGTCGTGCAAATCGCCGGTTTATATCTCAACCGCACTCCGTATACCCGCACCCGCGACACACAACGCACCCGTCCGCATGCTCCACCGTTCCTCCGCAATCCGGGCAGGCGCCGCGTTTTTGCATCATGCCTCCGCCGGCTAAAGTGAAGGGAAGCCTTATTGACTCGTCCGCCTTGCGCACCATGTCCTCACGGCCCACCATGAGCGAATCCCCGAGGCTTCTCTTAAATCCGGTGTACCACTCAAGGGCCTGAGCCATTGCGTCGGAACAGGAAAGGACCTTGTTTTCCCCGAACCCGACAGGAAGGTGGCAGCTTATGCCGCGCATCTGGCTTAATATCTCGACCGAATCAATCCCGCCCCGTAATGCCAACGAGGCAAGGCGTCCTATGGCCTCGCACTGAGACGTGGCGCACCCTCCTGCCTTGCCCATCTGGGTGAATATCTCGAAGGGACGGCCTTCCGGGTCTTCGTTTATCGTAACGTAGAGATTGCCGCAACCGGTCTTCATGCGCTTCGTGACTCCGAAGGCGACTTCGCTTCTGGGTCTTGGTTTTTTATTGACTTCGATATCAGCCGCAGTTTCCTTGGCAACGTCTTTTTTGGCCGAAGCCCCTGTGGTCAAGACCTGACTGTCCCTTGAGCCGTCCCTGTAAACAGTAACCCCCTTGCACCCTAATTTATAGGCGAGAGAATAGACCTCGGCAACGTCCTCGATTGTCGCCTCCTTGGGGAAGTTGACGGTCTTACTCACGGCGTTATCCGTGTATCTCTGGTATATGGCCTGCATCCTTATGTGCCACTCAGGGGATATATCGTGCGCTGTCACAAAGACGGCCCTTACGTCTTCCGGAACCTCCGGCGCGTCGTGCAGGTCGCCGGTCTTTGCTATCTTTCTTATTAGTTCGGGAGTATAAAAACCCCTCTCCTTTGCTATTTCCTCGAAAAGAGGATTCACCTCCACAAGTTCCGTTCCCTCCATTACCGTTCTGGTGAAGGCAATGGCGAATATGGGCTCTATGCCGCTTGAGGTTGCGGCTATGATTGATATGGTGCCTGTCGGCGCGATGGTCGTTACCGTGGCGTTCCTGACCTTATCGGCCTCGTTACCCGTGTCGTAACTCGAGCCTTTGAAATTAGGAAACGCGCCCCTCTTTTGGCCGAGTTCCCTCGACGCCTCGCGGCCCTTCATCTGTATGAAGCCCATGACGCTTTCGGCGGTCTTTAAGGCCTCTTCGCTGTTATACGGAATGCCCAGCCTTATGAGCATGTCGGCGAAGCCCATGACTCCCAAGCCGATTTTGCGGTTGCCTTTGGTCATGTTCTCGATTTCTTTTATTGGGTAGCGGTTCATCTCGATTACGTTATCGAGAAAATGCGCGGCCATCTTTACGGTCGTCTCCAATTTGTCCCAGTCTATGGAATAGGCGGCCTCGGTGTGGCCGTTGACGGATTTTTTGAGCATCCTGCTCATGTTTATCGAGCCAAGATTGCATGACTCATACGGCAAAAGGGGTTGCTCGCCGCAGGGGTTCGTCGCCTCTATGGCGCCTATGTGCGGGGTCGGGTTGTCCCTGTTTATACGGTCTATGAATACGATGCCCGGCTCGCCGTTACTCCACGCCATGTTCACGATTTTGTCGTAAACCTCTTTCGCCTTAAGGGTTCCGGCAGTCGCGCCGTTACGGGGATTCCTGAGTTTGTACTCGCCATTCTTTTCGACCGCTTCCATGAATTCCTCGGTCATGGCGACCGAGATGTTGAAGTTATTGAGCTTCGCGTTGTCTTCCTTGCAGGAAATGAATTGCATGATGTCGGAATGGTCGACCCGGAGCATTCCCATATTCGCGCCGCGCCTCGTGCCGCCCTGCTTTATGGCCTCGGTCGCGCTATCGAATACGGTCATGAAAGACACCGGCCCCGAAGATATGCCCGAGGTGGAGCCGACCATGTCGCCCGAGGGCCTCAAGGACGAAAACGAAAAACCGGTTCCGCCGCCTGATTTGTGTATGAGGGCGGTGTTTTTAAGGGCCTCGAAAATGCTCTCCATGGAATCCCCCACGGGCAACACGAAACAAGCGGACAATTGCTGGAGTTCGCGCCCGGCGTTCATGAGGGTCGGAGAATTGGGAAGGAAATCCAAGGAGGCTATCATGCCGTAAAACGCCTTTGCCGTCTCGTCGAATGCCCCGGCGTTATTGAAGCGCTTCTCAGCCTCGGCTATGTTGGTCGCAACCCGCCAGAACATGTCCTCCGCCGCCTCTATGGCTCTTCCGTTCAAATCTTTCTTAAGATAGCGTTTTTCAAGGACTTTTCTCGCGTTATCGCTTATCCCGGCCTTGAAAGGATATGGAGCGATATCAGTGGTTTTCATCGGTTCCTTCTTTCTCGCGGGTTTTCTCCCGGCTGTGTCTTCAGGAATGTTAAATAAACTCTTTTCCATGTTCTTCACCCTCACTTTTCTTATCAGCCTTTATAGGCCGAATATATGTCAAATATCGCGGAACCGATTGATTCTAAAAGGAATTCACACTATACATATAGTGGGATTGACATATTAGACCACAACATATAGTGCTTGTCAAGTAGATTTTGGCACAGATAGAACAGGCTGAAAATGCGGGTTTTGTGAGAATAACGCTATTTTGAGGCTGTTTTTAAAGCCTTTAGGCAGGGGTGACCCCTGCACCCCCTATCTGTTGAAGATGTGTTGCCCAATGTCCGACAATAGAGTTATTCTAACGATTTATAACAGCCTTTAACGCCTTTCCGGGCCTTATGCTTTTTTTAAGGCCTTCCGGGGTTTTAACTATCTTTCCGTCAACAAGCACGTAATCAATGCCGATTGAGAAGCTCGCGGGCTTTTCGACAGTCGAAGTATCTTTAATCCTATCAGGATCGAATACGACTATGTCCGCGTCCATGCCGGCCCTGAGCCTGCCTTTCTTTTTAAAAAGTTCCGCTCTTTTTTCGAGCCTCTCCGCCGGAAGAAGGGTCATCTTTTTAATCGCCTCCATAAGGCTTAAGACTCCGCGCTCCCTTGCGTAAACCCCGAGGGTCCTCGAAAACGCGCCCGTGGCGCGGGGATGATTATTTCCGGTAGTCAATATCGCGTCGCTCCCTATCATGACGAACGGGGAGCGCAAGGCCTCTATCACGTCCTCTTCGGGAATGGCGTAGGCGACCGCGAGTTTTCCGAGCCTGCGGTATTCTTTAAAGCTCTCCGGAGTCAACCTCTCGCCCGTCCCGGCTATCTGCAAATCCTTGTGCGTTATCCTGAACCTCTTCTGCCATCCGTCGTCAAAGCGGGCGGAGTTGAGATACGTGCCCCAAAAATCGTACGGGTAAGCGCAGGCGGTTATGTCTATCCCGCGGCTCCTCGCCTGCTCCAGCATCTTCAGGGACTCTTTCATCGAGAACGTGCCGCCCGTGCTCGTTATGTGGTCAACGTGCGCGGCCGCGCCTGTCTTTTCGGCAATGGCTATGACCTCGCTCAGGGCGTCCGTGTTGGTTCCGGGCTCTTCCGTGTCCGAGTAACGGACATGGAAAAAAATCGGCGCCTCGAAACGCTTGGCGACGCGCGCCATTGCCTCGACCTCGTTTGAGCTTATTCCGGGCGCGTACTCGAGACTTATGCCTATGCCCAATGCCCCTTCATTCAAGGCCTGAGTCGCCATCGCGGAAAGTTTTTCAATCTCAATCGAAGTGGCGGCCCTCCTCATCCGTATGCCGAGGGAATTCCTCGCCTCCAGATAAAAAAACGCCGCTCCGAAATTAACCGGCGGCCTTGCCGCCGAAAACCTCTTATACCACGCCGTTATATCGGCCGCGCCGCCGTGCATGGCGAGGTTCGTGGTTACTCCGTCGGAAATCTTATACCACGCGCCGCGCTCGTTCGGGTCGTAGGAAAGAACGTCTATAAAGCCGGGCGACACCGTCTTTCCCGTGGCGTCTATCTCGATTGAGCCTCTTATCTTATCTTTCGTGACCTCGATTATTCTGCCTCCCCTTATGCCGACGTTCACGCCGGTTTCATCGAACGACGTCTCCGGGTCCATGACCCGGCCGTTCAAGATGACGACGTCGAAGGGAGAGCCGGAAAGCGCCTGCCCTGAGCCTGCCGAAGGGTAAGGCGCGGACGCGGCAAGGATAAAAAACAACAGCGAAAGAAATGTCTTTTTCATGAGCATATTTTTTATCATAAAAAAAACTCAAGGCAAAGAAAAAACGTAACTCAACCCTTTAGAGCCTGCCCCCGCAGGCATTAAGCGGGGGGTTGATATGTCAGGGCTAAAGCCCTGAGTTACGATAAAACCGCGCCTCTTGCAAAACAGCCTCGCAAAAGGTAATATGCCTTTCTCGTGAAAACGGTCGAATTAAACAGAATCTCGCGGCTTCTTGAAGGACACCTCTGGGTGTTTTCGAACGAACTCGCGATGAGCCCGAAGAATTTCCTTCCCGGCTCTCTTGTCGAGCTGAGGGACAAAAAAAGCACCTTCCTCGGCATTGGCTACGTAAACCCGAATTCCCTCATCTCCGTCAGGATACTCACGAGGGAAAAAGAAGAAATAGACGAGCCGTTTTTCAAAAGGCGCGTCACGGACGCGCTCGAATACAGAAAGAGGTTCATAAAAGACACCAACTCCTTCCGCGTCGTTTATTCCGAAGGCGACCTTCTGCCCGGCCTCATAGTGGATAAATACAATGAGTGCCTCTCGGTGCAGTTTCTCACCCTCGGCATGGACTCGAGGCAGGACTTGATAATAAAGGTCCTTGACGAGATCTTCTCGCCCTCGACCATAATCGTCCGTAACGATTCTTCGGCAAGGCTCCTCGAAGGGCTGACCCTTGAAAAAAAAATCGTAAAGGGAAATCTCGACAAACTCCCGGTTATGCGGGACAGCGGGCTTATGTTCGAGATAGACCCGATGAGCGGGCAGAAGACGGGATTTTTCCTCGACCAGAGGGAAAACAGGAAGGCCTTCTCGGAACTCGTTAACGGCAAAGGCGCGGGACTCGACCTTTTTTCGTACACAGGCGCTTGGGCGATAAACATAGCCTCGAAAGGCGCAAGCGTAACGGGCGTTGACGACTCGGCTGACGCCGTAAGACAGGCCGAAAAAAACGCGGAACTCAACAATCTTTCGGAAAAATGCGTTTTCAAAAAAGCCGACGTATTCACTTTTCTGAAATCAGAGGCATCGGCGAGAAAGACCTATGACTTCATTTCACTCGACCCTCCGGCATTCGTAAAGAGCAAGGCCCGGATAAAAGAGGCGATAAAAGGCTACCGCGAGATAAACTCTCTTGCCATGAGGGTCCTTAAAAAAAATGGGCTTCTCGCGACGTGTTCCTGCTCGTATCACATAGGAAGAAGCGAATTTTTCGACATCTTGAGAGGCGCCGGAAGGGACGCGGGAAGACTTTTCCGCGTAATAGAAACAAGGTCTCAGGCAAAAGACCACCCCGCGCTATTGTCGGTGCCCGAGACGGAATACCTGAAGTGCGTCATAATGGAAGCGCTGTAAAAAAACCTCCCCCGACCCCTCCTTCGCAAGGAGGGGATTAAAAAGAAACCCCCTTAACCCTTGTATCTTTTTCTCGATTCCTTTATAACCTTAAGCGCGCTCTCCCTGTCTTCCCATCCCTCGATGCCCACCTTCTTTTCTTCGAGGTCTTTATAAACCGAGAAGAAGTGCTCTATCTCTTTCAAAAGATGAGGCGGAACGTCCTTCAGCCTCGTTATGTGGTTCCACAAGGGGTCTTTCACCGGGACGCAGAGGATTTTTTCGTCCGGCCCCTTCTCGTCCCACATCTTAAAGAGCCCGACGGGTTTTGTCTCTATGAGGCATCCCGGAAACGTGGCCTCCCAAACCAAGACGAGCGCGTCAAGAGGGTCTCCGTCCCGCGCGAGGGTCTTCGGTATGAAGCCGTAATCGCTCGGATAATGCATGGCGGAAAAGAGCATGCGGTCAAACTTTATGACCTTGAGTTTCTTGTCGTACTCGTACTTGTTGCGCGAGCCTTTCGGTATCTCGATCATTACGGAAACCGTGAATTCTTTTTCCTTGGCCTTAGCCGCCATTGGTTATCCTCCGTAAATATTTTCCGAGCCTCTACCCCATGTGCACGGCGAACGCGGTAAGTTTCTCGATTGCCCTTATGCCGCGGGATTCGCCCTTCTCCGCTATAATCATGGTGCCGGGCTTGACCTCGACCTCTTTTCCCTCGACAGTCATCACGCCTTTGCCGGTCATAAAGTAAAAAACGCCTAACCCGCTCTGGTGGGGCGGTATGGCTTGCCCCGCGTCCAGACATATAAGAGGCACCTTGTATCCCTCGCCAACCTTGAGTATCCTCGGAAAAAACTGCTCGGCGAAGCCGACCTTGGCTAAAACGTCTATTATCTCCATGCTTCCTCTCCTTATAAGTATTTGCCTTGTCCTTTTACCTGTCGATCTTCTCTTTTATCCTCTCGATGGAGGTCGCCCTGCCGTTCGACGCGTCAATGGTTATCGAGACGCCCTGCACCTCCACCCCCCTTGAAGCGACCTCGAACCTGACAGGCATGCGGGTAAGAAATCTCTTTAACACTAATTCCTTCTCGACCCCTATGACCGAGTCGGTCGGGCCTGTCATGCCGGCGTCGGTTATGTAGGCCGTGCCGCCCGGCAATATCCTCTCGTCCGAGGTCTGCACGTGCGTATGGGTGCCCACGAGGGCGCTTACCCTGCCGTCAAGATACCAGGCAAGCGCGTATTTTTCGCTTGTCGCCTCGGCGTGAAAGTCAACCAATATGACGTTGGTTTGCTTTTTGATTTCCTCCACGAACCTGTCGGCTGTCCTGAACGGACAGTCGGCCTCGTCCATGAAGACCCTGCCCGATAAATTGAGGACTCCGAGCTTGGCCCCGCACCTCGAATCCAGCACTATGTAGCCCTTGCCGGGATTGGCGTCGGGATAATTGGCCGGCCGCAACAACATGGGAGTGCGCTCTATGAATTCTATGGCCTCTTTTTTGTCCCAGATGTGGTTGCCGGAGGTGATGACGTTGACGCCCGTCTTGAAGAGTTCGGCCGCGATGTCCTCTGTTATGCCGAAACCTCCGGCCGCGTTCTCGCCGTTCGCTATTATAACGTCCGGGTCGTGACGCCCGAGAATGGCGGAAAAGCGCTCTTTAAGCGCCTTTCTGCCCGGGTTTCCTATTATGTCGCCTATGAAGAGTATCTTCAACCCTTTTTCCTATTCTCTGCTTCTTATACCCTGCCTCATCACCTCGCGTAATCCACGGCCCTCGTCTCCCTTATGACCGTAATCTTTATCTGCCCCGGATAAGTGAGGTCGGTCTCTATCTTCTTTGCTATGTCCCTCGAAAGGGTTACCGCGCCGCTGTCGTCTATCTTGCTTCCCTCGACTATGACTCTAACCTCTCTCCCTGCCTGAAGCGCGTAGGACTTCTCGACGCCCTTGAAATCCTTGGCTATCTTTTCCAGGTCCTCGAGGCGTTTCACGTAGGCCTCGTACATCTCTCTTCTCGCTCCGGGGCGCGCGGCGGAAAGCGTGTCCGCGGCCTGCACCAAAACCCCGTATATGTTGGACGGCCTGTCGTCGTGGTGTTGCCCGATGGCGTCGACTATCTCCTGCTTCTCGCCGTATTTCTTGGCCAAATCCGCGCCTATCAGGGCGTGCGGCCCTTCGACCTCGTGGTCAACGGCCTTCCCGATGTCGTGCAAAAGCCCCGCCCTGCGGGCTATCTTCGTCGGAAGGCCTAATTCAGACGCCATTATCCCGCAGATGAAGGAGACCTCGAGAGAGTGGGCGTAAACGTTTTGCGCGTAGCTCGTCCTGTACTTAAGCCGCCCGACGAGTTTCTGCACCTCGGCGTGCACGCCGAGAATGCCGGTATCGAAGATGGCCTTTTCGCCGGCCTCGACGATTGTCTTTTCGACCTCGCTCTCGACCTTATGGACCACCTCTTCTATCCTCGCGGGATGAATCCTGCCGTCGTGGACAAGCCTTTCTATGGCCTGCCTCGCTATTTCGCGCCTTACGGGATTATGCCCGGAGAGTATTATGGCCTCCGGAGTGTCGTCTATTATGATGTCAATGCCGGTTATGGCCTCTATGGCCCTGATGTTCCGGCCCTCACGGCCTATTATCCTGCCCTTCATCTCGTCGCTCGGAAGGTGCACTATGGATACCGTCCTCTCGGACACGTAGTCCCCCGAATATCTCTGTATGGCCAAAGATATGATGTCCTTCGCCTTCTTCTCGGCTATCTCCTTTGTTTCGTCCTCTATCCTCTTAAGAAGCTTGCCGGCGTCGTGCCTCGCCTCGACCTCCGTCAAATCAAGGAGGTGCTTTTTGGCGTCCTCGGAGGTCATGCCCGAGATTTCCTCAAGCTTTCTCCTCTGCGCCTCCATGGCGGAATTGAGCCCCGCCTCGGCGTCCTTGAGCTTTTTCTCCTCCTGCGCGAGCGCGGCCTCTTTCTTTCCTATGTCCGTTTCCTTCCGCTCGATGCTTTCGAACTTTTTATCGAGGCTTTCCTCTTTTTGCTGAACTCTCTTTTCAAGCGCCTGCGCCTCGGTTCTCCGCTCCTTGAATTCCGCGTCGAACTCCTTCCTCGAATCGTCGAACTCGCGCCTTGCCTTGTCGAGTTCCTGCTTGCTCTGATAAAGCCTGTCTTTCGCCTGAATCTCGGCGTCCTTCTTTATGGTCTCCGCTTCCCTCTTTATCGCTTCGGCTTCTTTCTTCGCCTCCGCTATTACCGCTTCAACGGCCTTTCTCGCTTCATCCGCGCCTGTCTCCGAAACCTTTTTTCTTATCAAAATGCCAAGTCCCGCGCCTATTATAAGCAGAGCCAAACCGGCAATAAGCATAACGCTTGTCATGTTCCCCTTCTCCTTTCTTCCCGGGATTCAAACCCTTATAATCCTTGTTTCGGTTACGATGGCGTCCACCGTCATGTCGTGCTCTTCGGTCGGAACCTCGTCTATCACCTGAAAATCGAACGCCAGAGCGACTACACGGCACCGCGCCTCGCTCAAAATCCTGTCATAGTAGCCTTTTCCGTAACCTATCCTTCCTCCGTTTTCGTCAAACACCACGCCCGGCACAACCATCAAATCGAATGTCGCCGCGCTTTCCGCGCGTCCCCCGGCCGAAGGCTCCGGAATGTCGTGAGAGCCCTGAAAAAGTTCGGTCTTTGTCTTGACGGCGAAGAAAACGATTTTGCCCTTTTCCGCGAGTTTCGGAAAAAAAACCTCTTTTTTGTCCTTGACCGCCGCCGCGAGTATGTCGTCAGTGAGCGCTTCGTTTCTGAAGCCCGCGTAAAGAGCTATCCTTTTCGATGCCTTGAATTCAGGGGTGGAAATGAATCTTTCCTGTATCCTTGAGCTCAGAGCAAAGACCTCTTCAAAAGGCATCTTTAAACGCCTTTTGAGCAAAGTGGCCCTTAAACGCCGTTTTTCTTCGATAAGCCGCATCTTAGGTGAACAACAAAAGGAAACGCGCGGAATGGATAGTACGAAGCAAGGAGAGGGTAGGTGAACCCGGTAGGGGCACGATGCATCGTGCCCCTACTTTGAGGGAAGGCTGGACGCCCCGTCTTAGACGGACGAAGCATGGGTCGAAGGTCTTTCTATTAGGCAAGATGCGAAAAGAAAGCGTTTTCGCATCTTTTCAGGGCAAGACGCGAAAAAATATTCTCCGCGTCTTTTCAGAGGACAGGGGCGTTGAATGTCTTCCCCCCGCAAGAGCCGTATCGCCGGATTATTGTATACCCTATTTTTTCAATAGGTGGTAGCCGGTATAACCTTCTTCGGCTTTCCCTGCCGGGATATGCCTTAATAAGGCCAGCGCCAGCCCCGTTCTTTGTACATTGGGAAACAATAATTCCGCCAACCACGAGCACCGCAGGGGAAAAGACGGCGGTTTTACTCAATCACCCCTTGTATGGTCTTAGCCAACTCTCCCGACCTCTTCTCGATGGATTGAAGCGTTTGACGCGTCTTGATAAGCTCTCCGGCAACGTTTAAAGCAACGATAAGCGCGAGGTCCAGAGTTGCGACCGCTTTTGTGCCGCCCCTTACTTCTTCGATCTTCTCCGCAAGATAACTTTCAACTCCGCGTACGTGCTCCTCGCTCTCCGTGCTTTGAATCGCCAGTTTTTGCCCGAGTATGCTCAGTTCGACAACGTTTTTCAAGGTAACCTCAAATCCCCACGACCCATGCTTCGCATGGGTACCCCGCCCCTTTGTAAAAGGGGGTAACCTCAAACGCTTTGAATCAATCCGTCGAGCCTCTGTATAAGCCCTGAAACCTTCTCTTTGACGACCCCTTTTTCCTTTTCAAGCCTCTTGACCTTTTCCCTAAGGTCCTCAAGTTCCTTTGTTCCGGCGTTCCTTTGCCTTAACTCTTCCTCCAGTCTCTTTTTTTCATCCTGCAAAGCGCTGTAAGAGCTTAGAAGCCTGCTTATTCTCTCTTCAAGTTCGATGAAATTTACCGGCTCCATTAAACCTATCCGCTCCTCCAGTTGATTACATATTACGTCTTTTAATGAAAGAAGTCAAGGGGATGGGGGAGAACTTAATACACGCAAAAAAACAAAGCCCCCTTTATAAAAGGGGGCTTTGTAATTAAGATGAATTTTTCAACATCCAATCAGTACGCGTACAGATTCCCGTAAGGCCTTAAAGACACCGGGACGAGTTTCTTAAACGGCTTTTTCATGACCTCGTCCAAGTTCAAATTAAAGTCCTTGCAAAAATCCGCCAAATAATCCTTCAAGAGTTTCATGTCGTCTTCGTCAGGCTCGAGCACTCCTACTTCCATGCCGCACATCTCCTTTTGAACCTCTCCCCTTATGAATATCATGCCCCCGTGCATGCCCGTGCCTATGTAATCGCCGACAAGGGCCGTCCTTCTCGGGTTTTTATCGAGCCCGAGGAGAACGAGAACCCCTCCCGCCATGTACTCTCCGAAAAAATCTCCCGCGCTTCCGCCGCTTATTATGACGGGCATCTGCTTTTTGTAGCCCTTCATGTGGATTCCCACCCTGTAGCCCACGTCTCCCCTTATGTGGAGCTTCCCACCCCTCATGCCGTAGCCCAATACGTCCCCCGCGTGGCCTTCGACAATGACCTTGCCGCTGTTCATGGTGTTCCCGATATTATCCTGCGCGTTGCCCTTGACGACAATGGTCGGGCCGTCCATGAAGGCCGCGAGGTCGTTGCCGGGCACGCCCTCGACCATGATTTTACAATCTCCGCGAAGCCCGTCGCCTATGTAGTACTGGCCGTTTACGTTTTTAAGGCGTATCTCCTTTTCTCCCTTGGAGACGGCCTCGCGCACCTTACTGTTAAGTTCCCTGTAATAAACGCCTTTGGCGTCAAGTTCCAACATGTTATCTCTCTCCTATATATTGCATGGAATAGGGAAAAGTAGGGCAACCCTTTAGGGTTGCGGTCTTTGCGCAGGGCTACCCCACCCTGCCCTCCCCAACAAGTGGGGAGGGGAATAAGGTGAAAAAATTCATTATAAGCCCTGCGCTACAAAAAACAAATTTCCGCCCACCCTTTTCCCTGCCTTTTTACCTTCCGGCCGGCTTCACTCCGAGTATGTCGAGCGTTTGAGTGTCGAGCCCTATGCCGCGGAGCCTTTCCCTGCTCCCCCTCAAACTCTCCACCGCGTTTACGCCCAAGGCCCCGAGTATCTCTTTCAATTCGTGCTCCCAAGAGTGAACGAGATTAATGAGCCTTTCGGCGAAAACCTCCGGGTCGAGCCTTGCCGTCAACTCGGGCCTCTGAGTGGTGATGCCCCAAGAGCAATTCCCGGTATAACACTTTCCGCAAACAGTGCAACCCATAGTAACGAGCGCGGAAGTCCCTATCGCGACCGCGTCCGCTCCGAGGGCTATGGCCTTTGCCGCGTCAGCCGAAGACCTTATGCCGCCGGCCGCCACAATCGAGGCCTCGTTCCTTATGCCTTCCTGACGGAGCCTGTCGTCAACGGCCGCTATGGCGTGCTCTATCGGGATTCCGAGATGGTCCCTTATTATGCTCGGAGCCGCGCCTGTGCCGCCCCTGAAGCCGTCTATGTAAACTATGTCCGCGCCCGCCCTTACTATGCCGGACGCTATCGGAGCCACGTTATGCACCGCCGCAATCTTAACCGACACGGGCTTGGTGTAGTTGGTGGCCTCTTTAATGGCGTATATAAGTTGCCTCAAGTCCTCTATGGAATATATGTCGTGCTGGGGGGCCGGAGAAAGGGCGTCCGTGCCGACAGGTATCATCCTCGTCTTAGCGACCTCAAGGGGTATCTTTTCTCCGGGAAGATGCCCGCCTATCCCGGGCTTGGCCCCCTGCCCTATCTTTATCTCGACCGCTACCCCGGCGTTTAAATAATCCGGGTTTACTCCGAAGCGGCCGCTTGCCACCTGAACCATAATGTTAGACTTAAAGGGAAGGAGGTCTTCGTGAAGCCCGCCTTCTCCCGTGTTCATTACTATGCCGCACTCCTTCGCGGCCATTGCCAAAACCTTCTGAGCGTTAAGGCTTATGGAGCCGAAACTCATTGGAGAAAACATAAACGGCGAGGCGAGTTTTATCTGCGGCGCGAGCTTTGTCTTTAACTTTAGCTTCCCGTCCTTGCCTCTTTCGACTCTTACGTCGGATGGCTTTTTGCCGAGATACGTCCGTAATTCCATCGGCTCCCTCAACGGGTCAATCGAGGGGTTAGTCACCTGGCACGCGTCAAGAAGAAGCTTGTCGAAAAGCACCGGATAGGGCATGTCGGAGCCCATTCCGGTTAAAGGCATGCCGCCTGTCTCGGCCTGCCTCTTGATATTCCTTATGTTATGGAAGCCCCAGTAGGCGTTATTGCGGTACCTTACCGGGTTATCGAGTATCTGAATGGCCTCGGTCGGACAATAGTGATAGCACCTCAGGCACTTTACGCATTTATTGGTATCAATGAGCACCCTGTCGCCGCCCCATGAGTACACGCTCCATCCGCAGTTCTGGATGCACCTCTTGCACCTTATGCATTTATCGGTATCTATGGTCGCCAGATATTCGGGCAACGCGAGACTTTTAAACATAACGCTTCCCTCCGCATGACTCTCTCATATACATCACCCTTCAAGATCCACGATGACAGCCTCTCCGGCCCTCGGCGCCCATACGTTGTCGGGATTCTTGCAAATCTCCCTTATCGCGCTCTCTTCGCTCGCCATGAAAACCAAATCGTCCTTCTCGCCTATGACAAGGGGCCTCAGCTTTATCCTGTCGTTAAGCCCGACGAGACCCTTTCCGTGGCCAAAGAGTATGGAGAAAGGCCCGTTAAGAAGCGCGCTCCCGTAAGCGAGCCGCAGGGCCGTATAGGCCTCGCGTTCGCCGTCCGGCAACTTGTCTATGTCCTTCCAGAAAGGCGCGGCCAATACCGAGCACGCGGTCTTTACGTCGAGGCCGTGGCTTCTTATGAGGAGATCCAGCGTGTAGGCCACGACCTCCGTGTCGGTAAGGAGAGTGAGCTTGTAGCCGTACATCTCCAGATAACGCTTGTTTATGCCGTAAGACGATATCTCCCCGTTATGCACGATGCTCCAGTCGAGGAGAGTAAAGGGATGCGCCCCTCCCCACCAGCCGGGCGTATTCGTCGGAAACCTCGTGTGCCCCGTCCAGATATATCCGGAGTATTCCTCTATCCCGTAAAAATCCGCTATGTCCAGCGGGTTGCCGACGCCCTTAAACGCCCCCATGTTCTTTCCGGAGCTGAATATATAGGCGCCTTCTATCTCGGAATTGACCTTCATCACGGTCTTTACCACGAAGTCGTCCTCGTTAGCGCCCGCGGCAAGCCTGTCCTTCTTCGGCTTTACGAAGTATCTCAAAAGAAGCGGGTTTATGACGATGGTCTTTACCTTCGTTGTCGGTATCTCCTCTATCTTCTCGACGAGGTAATTTTCCCGAAGAAATTCCTCGGCCTCGACCCTGCTCGTGTCGTAGTCGTACATCACGTGAAACGCGTAAAAGTCCTCGAACTCCGGATATATGCCGTAGGCGGCGTATCCCGCGCCGAGCCCGTTGCCCCTGTCGTTCATGAGGCAAAGGGATTTTTTTATGAAACTGCCGTCGAGCTTCTTCCTTTTTTTGCTTATTATGCCGGTCAACCCGCAGCCGGATATGTCTTTTTCGAAATCGTGGTTCATCTCTGTCAAACTCCTTTTAGCCGGCGTCTTTCTTTGAAGCGGCTTTCTTGCATCCCTTATAAGCCGAAAGCATCTTTAAAAATTCGTCTTTACCGGAATTTTTCGGCTCCGGCAGATTCAGCTTTTTTCTCGCCGGAAGAACCGGCTCTCCGAGACGCCCTGTTTTCACGAACATGTCGAAACCTCTCTTGACCTGAGGCGGATGACTACCTTTCTTCGTGGCGAGAAGCCTCATCGCGGTCATGGCGTTCTCGAACCCGTAGTGCTGGAAACACATCTCAAGGCACTGGTGGCACTCGAGGCACTGCCATATAGAATCCGAGGCGAGCCCCTTTTCGTAATCGCCCGCGAGGATGCTTTTTATGACTGAGCGCGGGTCGTAGCCTTCAAGGTTCAGGCACGACGGGCATATATCGTAACAAGCGCCGCAGTCGGCGCATTTTTGAAGCAAATTGAGATTGAGTTCTTCGGTAAGCATCGCTAAACCCTCATTCTAATTACGCCAGTCCACCCTTCGAGAGCCTCAGGGTGAACGGAAATTCGCCCTTCTTTTAAAGCGTGAACGCCCCTTCGCCGCTGAACTCTTCTTCTATTTTGCCGCGCCCCGGGATTTCGCCCATTGCGGCCCACTTCTTCAAAAACGGCTCCACGTCTATCCTATGGCCGTCAAGCCCAAGCTCGATGCTCTTATAACCCATTGCAAGGCCAAGAATGTCGGTAAAGTAAAGCACCGGTATGCCCAACTTCTCGCCGTCTTTTTCCATGAGGTTTTGGTTGTTGTCGAACTGCAAAAAGCAGGACGGACAGCATAAGGCCATCGCGTCCGCGCCGAGCGCTTTGAGTTCCTTCAACTTTAATCTTGCCATGGTAAGGGCGTTTTCATGCTGGTCAACCCTGTCGAGCCCCTGGCCGCAACAGGTGAGTTTCGTCATGTAGTCCATGCTCTCGCCGCCGAGCGTTCTTATGAGATTATCGAACTTCTTCGGGTTCAACGGGTCGTCGTTTTTAAGCGCGTGTCCCGGCCTCATCATATGGCACCCGTAATGCACGGCGAACTTCATGCCTCTGAAATCCCTCTTTATGGCGCTCTTTATCGCGTTAGCGCCGACTTCGTCGTGAAAAAACGGCACAAGGTGGCTGAGTTTTATCCTGCCCTCGTACTTCCTGCCTATGGATTCGAATACGCCGTTAACTTCCGCTCTTTTCTTCGGGTTAGTCTTAAGTTCGCTCTTTACCGTGGCGAGATTCGAGACGCATCCCGTGCAGGGACTCACTATGTTAAGCCCTTCTCCTTCGGCGACGGCGATGTTCCGGGCGGCCGTCAATGTCCAGAGGCCATGGTCGATATTATTCACGAGGGATTTTTCCGGACAGCAGGTAAACCCGTCTATGTCCCTGTAAGGAAGACCCATGCCGTCAAGCACGGTTCTTACGGACTTTTCAAGAAAGGGAAACCGCGCCGGTATGGTGCATCCCCAAAAAACAGTGAAATCCTTCATATTCCCTCTTACCCCGCGTTAAAACGAATGACGATGAACGGGATGCCCGCCGCAATTCCGTTGCTTTGGCGACTGGTCCCGGCCGGGTCCCCCCTCGGGCGCCCGCCTTTTTGTCATTAATACAGAAAGGACTTGATTAAGCAGGCACGCAAGCGGCCGTCGGACAAACCTCGGCGCACTTTGGCGTGTCGTAATAACCCTTGCATTCAACGCATACGACCGGGTCTATGATATAAAGCGGATCCCCCTCGGTTATGGCGGAAACCGGGCACTCCGGCAGGCATACGCCGCAGGCAACGCAATCTTCACTGATTTTAAGAGACATCTTTTAAATTACCTCCTTGTGTTTATGTATACTGTATACACTATATTACTCCTCTGAAAGACAAAATTCAAGGATTTTTTTCAACACATCCCGCCGCCCTCACGACAGATTCAAAACAAGAAGCCTCGGCTCGGTCATCTCTTCCATGGCGTATCTGACGCCTTCCCTTCCGCAACCGCTCTGCTTCACGCCTCCGTAAGGCATGCTGTCAACCCTGAAACTCGGCACGTCGTTTATTATGACCCCTCCGGCTTCGATGTTTTCGTAGGCGTAAAATATCTTCTTTATGTCCCTCGTGAAAACTCCGGCCTGAAGCCCGTAGTTCGAGTCGTTCACGGCGCGGACTGCCTCAAAAAAATCACCGAAAGGCTCGATGGTCACAATCGGCGCGAAGACCTCCCCGGAGCAAACCTTCATAGAGGGCCTTACGTTCGCGAGCACCGTGGGCTCGAAGATGCCCCCCTGTTTTCTTTTCCCTCCGATAAGGATTACGGCTCCGGCCTCTACCGCCTCTTTTACCCAATCCCCGGCTCTTTTTAACGCGGCCTCGCTTATCATGGGGCCGACCTGAGTAGAATCGTCAAGCGGGTCTCCGAGTCTTAACGCCTTCACGTTCGCGACGAGTTTCTCCTTGAAGTCCTCGAAGACCCGCGTTTGAACGAATATCCTCTGAACCGAAATACATACCTGCCCCGCGTAAGCGAAACCTCCGGAAACGCACCTTTTTGCCGCGAATTCGATGTCCGCGTCTTCGTTTATTATAACTCCGGCGTTTCCGCCAAGCTCCAGCGTAACCTTCTTTCCGGGGACCTTGCCTTTAAGCATCCACCCGACCTCCGGGCTTCCGGTAAAGGTGAGTTTTTTCATCCTCTTGTCGATTACAAGCCCTTCGGCGACCGGAATAGAGCACGGTAAAACGCTTATGCCGCCTTGCGGAAGGCCGGAGTCGTTTATTACGCGTCCTAACATTATGGCGCTGAGAGGGGTCTTGTCCGCGGGCTTAACTATTACCGGGCATCCGCAGGCTATTGCGGGAGCGACCTTGTGCGCCGCGAGATTAAGGGGAAAATTAAACGGAGTTATGGCCAAGACAGGCCCTATTGGAAACCTCTTTACGATGCCTGTTCTTTTCTCCGAGCCTTCGGCTATGTCCAGAGGCAAAACCTCTCCGTGCATCCTTTTCGCTTCTTCGGCGGCTATGCGGAAGGTGTTTATCGCCCTCTTCACCTCGGCCCTCGCCTCTGTTACGGGTTTTCCGGCCTCAAGGGCGATTGTGACGGCGAATTCTTCGGCTATCTTCGTTATGCCGTTCACAATCTCTTCGAGTATCCCCGCCCTTTTATGGGCAGGGAGATTCTTTAAAACATCGAAGGCCTCTGTTGCCCCTTTTACGGCCTCATCCGCCTCGTTATGACCCGCGAGATAAGTTACGCCGACAAGGCTTTTATCATAGGGGCTGAAGACCTCGAGGATTTCGGAGGTTTTTCTGAAACTTCCCGCGACAAGTATTTTATATTCTTTTGTCATATGGCCGGCCGGAACCTTATCAAACGCTCCACTCGAGATTCAACCTGGCAAGCTTTTCATTCATGACCTTGAGCCTTTTGGTCAAGACCTCGACGAATATCCTGAAAAGGGCGCAGATAAAAAGCACCTTCTCCGTGTCGGACAGGGTGAACATGAAAGAGGCGTCCATGGCGAGGCACCGGCAGTCTTCCACCGCGTGCACCGACGCCGAGCGCGGGCTTCCCGTAATGACGGCCATCTCGCCGAATATGTCCCCCGACCTCTCCAACACGCAGAGGTCGAGTCCTTTTTTCTCGACCCGCACCTTACCGGAAATGAGCATGTATATCCAGGTATCCAAAGCGCCGTCTTCTATTATCCGTTCTCCCGGAGCGTAGGAGCGTATCTTGCTCGTCTTTAAAAGCCCGACAAGATGCTCCTCATCAAAGGAATCCAGGACGCACGTGCCCGTCATCTTCGCGACTATCTCAGGGTCTGCCTCGAGATACGACAGCTCTTTCATTAATCCGGCGCCTCCTCTTAAGAATGCCTTTACCCGAATATTTACCATAAAAAAGCGATATTGCGAAAGAAAAAATCGTCAAAGGCCGGACGCGAAAAAACTACTTTGCCCGCGGCCCCGGTCGCTGGTATAATGACAGTTGAATCAAGGAGGCTGACGATTACACAAATCTACGGGAACACAACGGGCCTTAAGACAGGCCAAATAAAACTTCTCGAGCACGTCTACAGGAGAAAGATTCCGCCGGACCGCCTGATAACGCCGGAACTCGCGAGATACCTGACCGAACTCTCATTCGAGATACGCCGCCAGATAGGGGTCATCATAAACAGAAAGGGCGCGATAGTCGCGGTAATAGCCGGGGACGAAAAGGAAATCCTGATACCCGTGCTCGCGGATTATCCGCTCGGGAAAAAGCCGCTTCGCGGAGTGAGGTGCGTCCACACGCACCTTAAAAACGAAGCCCTGTCGCAGGACGACCTGACCGACCTGGCGCTCTTGCGACTTGACTGCATGGCGGCCATAGGCGTCGGAGAGGACGGCCTGCCCGAGGATTTGCACTTCGCCCACATCCGGCCTCTTAACGCGGCAGGCTCTGTCTTTAACGTCGAGCCGCCCGTGAAATTTCACGACTTCTCCCCGGACATGGCGGAATTCTTAAAATCCCTCGAAATTGAAATCGGAAGGGCCAGCCTAAGGAACGTATCGGATAAAAGGGAGCGGGCCATACTCGTAAGCGTCTCGACCAAACCCAAAGACGAGCAGATAGCCTCGCTCGAAGAACTCAAATGCCTCGCCGAAACGAGCGACGTGGCCGTTCTTGACGTCGCGTGGCAGAGGCCGAAAAAACTCAACCCCAGATACCTCGTCGGCGAGGGCAAATTAAAAGAAATTGTCATAAAGGCCCTGCAAAAGGAAGCGACCCTTCTCATATTCGACCAAAACCTCTCGCCCGGCCAGATAAGGGAAATAGGGGAAGTCACGGAACTCAAGGTAATAGACAGAACTCAACTCATACTCGACATATTCGCGAGAAGGGCGCATTCGAGGGACGGCAAGGTGCAGGTCGAACTCGCGCAGTTAAGGTACATCCTCACGAAACTCACGGGCAAGGGCACGAGCCTCTCGCGCCTCGCCGGAGGAATCGGAGGAAGAGGCCCGGGAGAGACAAAACTCGAAGTGGACAGGCGGAGGGTCCAGGACAGGATAACGCACCTCGAAAAAGAACTCGAACACTTAAGCCGGGGCCGCCTTGAAAGAAAAAGAAGGCGCGAAAAGTCCGGCGTGCCGATAATCTCGATAGTCGGCTACACGAACGCCGGCAAATCAACGCTCTTGAACGCCCTGACGAAATCCTCGACCTTAACCGAAGATAAACTCTTCGCAACGCTCGATACCGCCTCGCGGCGCCTTCGCTTTCCGAGAGAGCGCGACGCGGTCATAACCGACACGGTCGGATTCATAAGGAACATGCCGGAGGAACTCAAGAAGGCCTTCCGCGCCACCATAGAAGAAATGCTCGACGCGGACGTGCTCATACATCTCGTCGATATAAGCGACCCTCAGATGGATTCCCATATCGAAACGGTCGAGAAGATCCTGGCGGAGATGGGGCTCGCCGGCATACCGAGGGTCCTGGTGTTCAATAAAACCGACCTCGTGCCGACCGTTATCGTCGAAAACCTTTCAAGAAGACTGAACGCGATTCCCGTGTCGGCTAAAAACACCGACACCTTGGAGCGCCTTTTAACGGTCATAGAAAGCAAACTCTTCGATGAAAAAAACCGCGGTCGATGACTTCTCCCGCGCGGTTTTCGCGCGGACGGCGCTTGGAATCAACGCAAGTTTATGGTAAATAAGCCTTATGATGCGAAGCCTCTTGAATATTTCATTAGCCCTGTTTTTCTCCGTCTGCCTTTGCGAAGCGGCTTATTCAGGGGAGGTCGAGGACGGAATTACCGCCTTTGAGAAGGGCGACTTCGCCGTTGCGCTCGAAAAATTCCGCGGCCCGGCCGAGAGCGGAAACGCTCAGGCGCAATATAACATAGGCGTAATGTATTTCACGGGAAGCGGCGTGCAGAAGGACTACGTTATTGCGGCCGAGTGGTATGGGAAGGCCGCCGAGAACGGGCACAGCGACGCAAAAGCCGCCCTCGGAGCCATGCATTACGAAGGCAAGGGAATGCCGCTCGACTACGAAACCGCCATAAACCTCTTTAAACAGGCCGCGGAACAGGGGCACGCGGGCGCGCAATATAATCTCGGAGTGATATACCACGAAAACGCGGAAAAGCCCGAGGATTACGTCGAAGCGGCATCGAGGTTTCGCGCGGCCGCGAACGAGGGCCACGCCGGAGCGCAGTATAATCTCGGGGTAATGTACGTTAACGGCGAGGGAGTGCGGAGGGACTACGGCGAAGCCCTCAAATGGTTCGAAAAGGCCTCGGAGCAGAGGCATGCCGGGGCGCAGTATAATCTGGGCATAATGCATCTTACGGGAAGCGGCGTGCCAAAGGACTATGCCTCGGCTTACGCGTGGGTGAGCCTCGCGGCAGAGGGAGGCAACAAGCAGGCCGAGGAAAACCTTGAAAACATATTGATTAGAATGACGCCCGGGGAAAAAGAAAAAGCGCGAGCCCTTATAAAGGAATGGACAAGAGAGGATAAGAAATAAAAAAACGGAGGATGCGATAAGCCGGATTCTGTAATCCCCTTGCGGGGACGGCGACCATTCATCTTCTGCTTACGTTGCCGCAAGCCTCAAGCGGCCAACCCGTTCCGCCCTCCCAGAAGGGAAAAAAGACGGGCCGCCTTTAAGACGGAACCTATTTGGCCTTGCACCGGGAGGGGGTTACATAGCCGGAGCGGTCGCCCGCTCCGCTGGCGGGCTCTTACCCCGCCGTTTCACCCTTACCTCCTGAGTTACCTCCGAAGGCGGTTTGCTTTCTGTTGCCCTAATCCCTGGGGTCGCCCCCGGTCGTCGTTAACGACCTCCCTGCCCTTTGGTGTCCGGACTTTCCTCCACCGCCCGAAGACGGCAGCGGCCGCCCTGCATCCTCCATTGTTTATTATACCCCGTCAATGGCCTCGTTTGCAAGACGATCGGCCTCGGAATTCTTTTCCCTGTCTATGTGCGATATTGAAAACTCGTCGAAAAGGTCAATAAGCCCGATAGCCTCGAAATAAAGGGCTTTTAAGTTGTCGCTTTTCACCTTATACGCTCCCTTTATCTGCTTCACGAGAAGTTCGGAATCCGCGAACACATGCACGCTCAACGCTCCCATGGCCTTGGCCTCGCGCAGGGCCATTACGAAGGCGCTGTATTCCGCGACGTTATTCGTGGCGACGCCGAGACGCTTGCGGAGTTTTTTTATGGTTTTTCCGCGGGCGTCTTTTATAAGGGCCCCGGCGCCGGAGATTCCCGGATTCCCCCTCGACGCTCCGTCAACATAGATACGCAGCCCGGATACGTCCTTGAAAAGACTTTCTTCGATGGCGTCAATCATTGCCCTCACCGCGTCTTCGGTAAGGCCGAGCTCATGCATGGTCTTTTTCAAATCAAGGGTGTGCTTAAGGGTTTCGAGGAATTTTTTTACGCCGGCGCCCGTCATGGCGCTAAGTCCCCGAATAGAGGATTCTGTGGCAGTGGGGGCAGGTTATGAGTTCTCCCGAGCCTCTTTGCAGTTGAATGAAAAGTTGCGGGGGTATCTGCATGAAGCATGCCCTGCAGATGGAATCCTTTACCGTGATTATGCCTATGCCCGCCCTTTTCGATTTTATGGTTTCGTATTTTTTAAAGAGAGTCTTATCTATGGAAGAGGCGAGTTTTTCCCTGAGCGCCTTTTTCTCGCTTACCGCTTTTTCGAATTCCTCGTTCTTGGCGCCGAGTTCGATTGTCTTCGATTTTACGGAATCCTTCCTGCCCTGGATGTCGGCCTCTTTTTCTTTAAGGGCCTTTTTCGTTGCCTCTATCTTGTCTATGGCAACGGCTATTTCCATGTCGAGGAGCTTCGAGGCCTTTTCCGCGTCGCTTATCTCTTTGGTAAGAGCCTTGTACTGCTTGTCGTTTTTTATGTCGTTAATCCTTTTCCGGTCTTTTTCTATCCGTTCTTTGTTTTCCCCGAGTTTTGCTTCCTTCTCGGCCTTATTGGCCGCGAGGGCGTCCAGTTCCGTTTTTAACTTCTCGGCCTCCGTGTCCATGGAAGAGACGTTTCCCTCGTCGGCCTGAAGCCCTTTTTCCCTGAGCCCTTTTTCTTTTATGAGACAGTCTATCTCAAGGTCTATCTTTTGCACCTCGAAAAGAGACTTCAACGAACCTGTCAAGAACTCCTCCTTCGTAAACGCGTTACTCGGATGATAATGGTGGGCCCACCTGGACTCGAACCAGGGACCAACCGGTTATGAGCCGGTGGCTCTTCCAGCTGAGCTATGGGCCCTCTTGAAACCTCAAGCGCCAAGACATTATATTCTATGGAAGAATGGCCGCCTTGTCAAGAAAGATTGTGAGGGCTTTTTGAATTACGCAACGGTTGTCACCACCCTCTGTCATTCCCGCGGTCTTTTGAGCGGGAATCCAGAGTAAATTAAGTAAAATGCGGGAAGCGTCCCTAAATTTTCCCGATTACGGGACAAGTATCGCTTGACAATCAAGACGATATCTACAAGGCTTTTGAAAGGGCGTAAACCGCATTCTTGAATCCCTCCCCAGCCCCCTCCTTTGAAAGGTGAATTAGCTCATTGAGACCCGAGGGGCTGCTCAGGTGAATACTTTCATACAACACGACTGGAATCTCCTTATTGTCCTTAAAGCGTTTGTCAGGCCCACCCTTCTTATTGACGTACTTCCAAGTCCTATCCACCACTACAGCGTCCGAAGGAACCGACTCCTCCTCGATAAAGCGAGTAAGGGCCACCTCGACTTTGAAGTCCTTGTAACCAACTGCGCCCACGCCATTAGGGTCAAAGACCAGTATCCTATCAGGAAAAAAATATAAAAGCTGTTTTCCCACTGGTATGAAAGGGACAGAGATATTCGCTTTCACATAGGGCGGGTTCCCTTTCCCCGGACTGCTTCTGCTCCTCTTCACCACTGTGTTTGCCCCTGCGCTCCGTTTTATATCCTTAACGTCTCCCCTGGCTTCTATGTGCCATTTGCCTCCACAGCTGATAATCCTGTCGAACGCATCATGCAGGGCCTGGTATCTCTGCTCCTGCTCAGGATCGAAATTGTAGAACAACACCGTGGTCTTCGAGACCTGGTCCCTCGTATAGGCCAAGTAGATAGCAGCAAGAAACACCGGCACAGAAATATAAACTGGCCAAAGCGTATTGAATGAAGCTCCTATGAAGAGCAGGATCGCCAGGCCGATTACGGCGGAGATGGGCCACAATCGGAGCTTCTTTCTTTTTCCGCTGAGTTCCTCAAGGAGCGAGGCCGATGATGAATCGGCCATATTAAGGACGCTTACGCTTTCTATATCCTGGAGAGGCTCATGTAGGTCATTTGTGGCAGCATCGGGATGAGGCTCAGAAGGCCCTACAGGCCGTCCATCCCCCAATGGGAGAGATGCCCTGTAGTAAAGGCCCCCGCGCCCCATATGAATATAGTTGCCCCGAGGACCGCTTCCTATTCTCAGTCCCTTGACCCCGGCTGATACACCGATGCCTGACTTGGACAGGTTAAAACGGAAGGGGCCTACACTAAAGGCCTTCCTTAAATAAAACCCCATACGCCACTCCCAAAATTTTCACACATGAATCCTCAACTTTTCAAACTTTCTTGGCAACAATCATACTTATACATACATAGAGAATAGGGGGACAGTATACACCTCCCATATTTTTCCCTGCCTTGATACGCACGGGGTAGTTCTGCCTTCTTGGATAAAATGTCTCGGCCATATAAACATACCTTTGGGAAGCGTGAAATGCAAGAAGGAAAAGGGTGAAGGAGACGGCGGAAAGAGGCGGTTAGCCGACTATCGAGAACCGCGCATATCGGCTAATATGTCATGCTGAACTTGTTTCAGCATCTCTCTTAAAACGAGATTCCGAAATAAATTCGGAATGACAAATCCGGAAAAGAACTGGATTCCCGCTCAAAACACCGCGGGAATGACAAATAGGGGCGACTGCGGGAATGACAGAAGGGGCTGACCGCGGGAATGACACAAAAAGAAGGCCGCTCAGTCTTTAATCTTCCACGAGATTGCTTCCCCAGCACCACTTTTCAATGCCACCGCACCGATAATATGCCTGCCCGCGCAAAACACCCTTTGCTAAACCCTATACGTTAACAGCAAAAAGTAGTGCTGGGTCGCAATGACAGATAAAATCAGTCCTTCAAGCCCCTTCCCTTCCAGAACGCGAATATGACGGGCAGCACGAGGAGTTCGAGAAGGGCTGACGTGAACATGCCTCCCACCATCGGGGCCGCTATCCTCTTCATCACGTCAGCCCCTGTCCCTGCGCTCCACATGAGCGGCAAAAGACCCGCTATGATGGCCGTTACCGTCATGACCTTGGGCCTTATCCTCTGGACAGTGCCCTCTATGACGGCCTCGTAGAGGTCCGCCTTTGTGTTCATCTTCCCCAGAGCGCCCCTGTCATTGTAAGCATGGGTCAGGTAGATGAGCATCACTATGCCCATCTCGGCGTCAAGGCCGGCGAGCGCGAGGAAGCCCACGACCACCGCGATACTTATGTTATAGTCCAGAAAAAGCAATATCCATGTAGCCCCTATAAGCGAGAACGGAATGGCAAGCAGGATTATGAGGCACTCGGTTATTGCCTTGAAGTGGAAATAGAGGAGGAGAAAAATAATGGCGAGCGTAAGCGGCACTATCACTTTAAGTTTTTCATACGCCCTTTGCATGTACTCATACTGCCCCGACCATGTGACGTGATAGCCCGCGGGGAACCGGACATTCTGCTCAACGGCTATCTTAGCCTCTTTCACGTAGCTTCCGATGTCCCTGCCCCTCACGTCAACGAATATCCACGTGGTAAGGAGCGAGTTCTCGGTCCTTATCGTGGGAGGGCCTTTTTTAATCTCGATATCCGCGACCTGCTCGAGCGGTATGTGCTGCCCCATCATGGTCGGCACCAAAACCCTGCCTATCTTCGCGACGTCGTCGCGGAACTCCCTCTTATACCTCACGTTCACGGCATAACGCTCAAGGCCCTCTATGGTGGTGGTGACGTTCTCCCCGCCCACGGCGGACATGATTACGTCCTGAATATCCTCTATCCTAAGGCCGTACCTCGCGGCCTCGACGCGCTTTATTTTTATATCGAGATAATAACCGCCTACTATCCTTTCGGCGTACGCGCTCGAAGTGCCGGGAATATTTTGCACGGCTGATTCGACTTCGAGCGCCACCCTTTCAAGTTCGTTTAAGTCCTTGCCAAAGACCTTTATGCCTACGGGCGTCCGTATCCCCGTCGAGAGCATGTCGAGCCTCGCCTTTATGGGCATTGTCCACGCGTTCGTAATGCCCGGCATCTTCAAGGCCTCGTCCATCTCGGCGATGAGTTTATCCGTCGTCATGCCCTCGCGCCATTCGCTTTCGGGCTTAAGGTTTATGACTGTCTCGAACATCTCGAAAGGGGCCGGGTCAGTGGCGGTAAGGGCGCGTCCCGCCTTTCCGAATACGCTCTCCACCTCGGGAAAGCTCTTTATTATCCTGTCCTGCGTCTGCAAGATTTCGGCGGCTTTAGTGACGGAAACGCCCGGCAGGGTTACGGGCATGTAAAGAAGCGTCCCCTCGTTAAGAGGCGGCATGAACTCGCTCCCGAGCCTCGTTAGAGGATAAGCCGTCGAGAAGAGCGCCAGCAGCGCCAGCAAAATCGTGGTCTTCTTGTATTTAAGCACCTTGTTTATCGCCGGGCGGTAGAGCCAGATAAGAAATCGGCTAATCGGGTTTCTGTGCTCCGGCATGATCTTGCCCCTTATGAAGAGGCCCATCAATACCGGCACCAGCGTAACCGACAACAGAGCCGCCGCGGCCATGGAGAACGTCTTGGTATACGCGAGAGGCTTAAAGAGCCTTCCTTCCTGCGCTTCAAGGGTAAATATCGGCATGAAAGAGACAGTGATTATCAGCAAGGAGAAGAAGAGAGCCGGCCCGACCTCTTTCGAGGCATCTATTATAATCTGCCAATGCTCTTTCTTCCCCTTATCGCGCTCTATATGCTTATGCGCGTTCTCTATCATCACTATGGCGCCGTCTATCATCGCGCCTATGGCTATGGCGATTCCTCCGAGGCTCATGATGTTGGCGCTTATGCCCATCGCGTACATTACTATGAAGGAGATGAGTATGCCGACCGGCAACATCACTATGGCCACGAGAGAACTTCTGAAGTGGAGAAGGAAGATTACGCAGACGAGCGAGACCACGATGAATTCTTCGATGAGTTTTTCTTTGAGCGTGTCTATGGCCCTCAGGATAAGCTCGCTTCTGTCGTAAACAGGGGTTATCGTTACTCCCTGCGGCAGTCCGGCCTGAAGCTCCTTAATCTTCTCTTTCACGCCGTGTATGACGTTGAGGGCGTTTTCCCCGAACCTCATGACGACTATGCCGCCGACCGCCTCGCCCTCGCCGTTAAGCTCCGCAAGGCCGCGCCTTTCATCCGGGCCGAGCTCCACCCTCGCTATGTCTTTTATCTTTACCGGAGTTCCGGCCCTGTCCGCCTTGAGAACGATATTCTCGATATCGGGGATGCTTTTAATGTAGCCGAGCCCCCTCACCATGTACTCGCGCTCGGCCAATTCTATGACGCGCCCCCCGACGTCGCGGTTGCTCATCTTTACGGCCTTTATGACGTCTCCAATGGCGACGTTATGCGTGATGAGCCTGTTGGGGTCTATATTAATCTGATACTGCTTCACGAACCCGCCGACGGAGGCGACCTCGGATACGCCCGGGACCTTCGCGATCTGGTATCTTATGTACCAGTCCTGAATACTCCTTAGTTCGGCAAGGCTGTAGCCCTTTCCCTCTATAACGTACTCGTAAACCCAGCCGACTCCGGTCGCGTCCGGGCCGAGAGACGGAATAATACCCTGCGGCAATTTGCCGGATGCGAAGTTCAGATACTCCAGCACGCGCGAGCGCGCCCAATAGATGTCGGTTCCGTCCTCGAATATGACGTAAATGAACGAGACCCCGAAAAAAGAATATCCCCTCACGACCTTGGCCTTGGGCACGGCAAGCATGGCGGTGGTGAGGGGATACGTTATCTGGTCTTCAACGACTTGCGGGGCCTGGCCGGGGTATTCGGTATAAATGATGACCTGCACGTCGGACAGGTCGGGGATGGCGTCTACCGGGGTCTTGTATATGGTCCATATTCCCAGACCTACGGCAAAGGCCGTAAACAGGAGGATTAAGAGTTTATTGTTTACGGAGAGTTCTATTATCCTCTTCAGCATGACTTAATGCCCTTCATGGCCTGAGGGTTTTTCTTCCGTTTTCACGGGCCCGGTTTCCCCGCGCTCATGACCCATGGCGCCTATGGCGGCGCTAAGATTGCTTTCGGAATCAATAAGAAAATTGGCGGACGTCACCACAAACTCTCCCTCCTTAACGCCCTTCGATATCTCGTAGAAACCGTCGCCCCTCGCGCCTATCGTTATTTCCCTCGGCTCGAACGTGCCGTCTCTCCTGTCCACGATTACAATCTGCCTCTCGCCCGTGTCTATAACCGCGGAATCCGGCACCGATAGGGCGCTTTTTGCGGCCTCGACCGAGAACTCGACGTTAAGATACATGCCGAGCTTAAGGGCGTGGTTACGATTGTCGAGAGTGAACCTGACCTTCGCGGTGCGCACCTCGCTCGCCTCCTCGGAAGAATACCTTATCGAGCCTAAATGGCTGTATATATGCTCGACCGTTCCGGTATAACGCTCCGAAGAGCCGTAGGCAGGATAAAGGCCGGCCTTCTGCCCTACTTTTATATATGGAATTTCATATTCGTATATCTCTCCGTAAACCCAAACGACCGAATGGTCTATTATTTTATAAAGGATCTCGCCCGGCTCAATCTTCTGCCCCTCGACTATCATCTTCTCGGTAACGCTCCCTTCGGACGGCGCCCTTATGGTCATGGTCTTGGACGCGACCCTTTTATCTTCGAGCCTTTTAATCTGCTCTTCCGATATGTCCCAATACCTCAAGCGCTTCCTGCTCGAATCGAGAAGCGAGGCCGCGCCCCTCGTTACGTCTTTATACGGGCTGTCTTTTACCTTTTCGTAAGAGTTAAGCGCCAATATGAATTCTTCCTGCGCCGATACAAGCTCCGGGCTGTAGAGGTCAAAGAGCGGCTCATCCGGAGCGACCATCTGGTCGGTGCGGCTGACGTGGAGTTTTTCCACCCATCCTCCGACCTTGGAGTTTATGACGTAAACCCTGTCCTCCTTGGGCTCGACCCTGCCGACGGTCCTTATTACGCGCGTCAGGTCCCTTTGTTTCGCCTCTTCGGATTTAACCCCTATCTTCTGTATCCTCTCGGGGCTTATGCGTATCGCGCCGGGCGCCGCGGCCGAAGCGACTTCGTCTTCATACACGGGCGCGTAGTCCATGCCCATCGGGTCTTTCATGGGAACGGGCGAGGTAACGGACCCGTCCATCGGGTTACGGTAATAAATGACCTTCCTCGCCTTTTCCGGAGAAACCCCGGAGACGGGTTTAACGGCGCCCCTGCCGGCGAACAAATAAACGAACAAGGCTCCCGCCAAAACCCCGATAAAAATAAAAATAACGGCCGCAATTACACGCTTCATCTCCGCTCCCTTTCTTCAAAGTTTTCAAAGTCCTCTCCGACCGCCCTCTCGAGGGACGCCACTGCCTTGCGATACTCTAAAAGCGTTTTCAGATAATCGAGCCTCATTCTCTTCAATTCCCTCTCCGAATCAAGCAGAGAGATAAAATCAGCGTCAAAAGAACGGTAATTCTTCATGGCCGACTCCAGAGAAAGTTCCGACTGAGGCAAAAGCGCGGTCTCGTAAAGGGTCAGCGTATCGGCTCCGGAGGTAACGCGGATTATTGTTTCCGCCACCTCGGAACTCTTGTCGTTCGCCCGCGCCACGGAAACAGCCCTTAAGGCTTCGGCATTGGCCCTTGCCTCGCTCAAACGGCTTTGGTTCTTGCCGAACCAAAGAGGTATATTGAGTCCGAACATGAAATCATAACTCTCTATGCCGCCGTCCCTTTCCATGGGCGAAACCGAGACCATGAAATCGGGATAGTATTCTTTGGCCGCGAGTTTTACGGAAAGTTCCCCTGCCTCTAATTCTTTTTTCACCATGCCGAGTTCCGGATTATTAAGGAGCGCGGACTTTAAAAGAAACGCCCCGTCGAAAACCGCCCTGTCTCTCGAAAGAACGGCGCGGCCGCCGAGAGGAGACCCTATCGGCCTTCCCAAAACGGTTTTAAGCCTCGCGAGGGCCGCGTCTTTTTCGGCGGAAAACTCTATCACGTCTTTTTGCGCCAAGGCGGTCTCGACGTTTATCTTTATTAAATCCTGTTGCAAAGACTTGCCCGTCGAATACCTGACCGAAGCTATGGCCGACATGTCTTCGAGCGTTTTCTTTATGTCTTCGGCAACGGTTATCGCCTCGAACAAATACGCGCAGGCGAAATACGCCTCTTTCACGAGGTATTTCACCTCTATGACAGAGGCGTCGTATCCCGAAGCGTAAGCAGAGGCCTCCTTGCCGGCGATTGTCTTCTTAAGAGAGCGTTTCCCCGGAAAGGGAAAAGACTGGCTCAGGGTGTAACGCCGCGTCTCGGAAGAACCCAAGGAAATATCGTCCTCGGGAATATCCTCGAACTCGATTGAAAAAACAGGGTCTTCCAAAGACGCCTCAAAGGCGACCCTGGCCTCCTTGCCCATGGTTCTCTGCTTATCGGCCTTGAGCGAAGGATTATTCGCAACGGCCTCGGCGAGAAGGCTTTTAAGGGACATCTCTTCGGCCAAGGCGGCGCCAAAGCAGAAAGAGACGACGAAGACCGCGCCGACCGATATCATTATGAGTTTTTTCATTAAAACTCCGCCTATTCCCGCTTGAATGCGAAACTGAAGATAAGTTCCTTTTTCCCCCTCAAAACCTTTATACGGAAAATATAGTCGCCTTTCTTGGCCGTGTCCAGCGAATTCATGTGGGAAAATTCCTCACCCATCTTCATGCCCGTAAGGGTAATCTCCTTTTTTTCGTTACCCGGAAGCCTAACCATGGCCGTTACCGAAGCGTCGGTTATCGCCTTCTTGGTATTAACGTCGCTTAAATGCAAATCAATCGTCTTTTGCTTTTCGTCGAGTTTTAAATCAGCCTTTACCCCGTCTAAAACATTCGTCATTATGCCTGACGAATACGCAATCTCCGCCAAAAGAATAAAAAACACGGCCGCGATAATAACTGCTTTGATAATCTTCATAACCTCTCCTTGATTTCAGTTTCTACTCAGCCCTGTCTTTCGTAACTCAGGGCTTTAGCCCCGATACTTCTCAGCCCTTCCGCCTCAGGCGGAGGGCTGATCTACATTGGTTTCTACGAATCGTAGAATCAACTTTTAAAAAAACTCAGGCGCCGTGATGCCGGACCCGCGTTGCTTCGGGGTAACCTCCGCCTGAGGCGGACGGAGAATGTGTCTGGTGCTCCCGCGCCTCGCAGTGCTTTTTACAGTCCTTCCCGAGCGAGGCGGCGTGAGATTCGCAGTGTCCCGTCGTGCAGTTAACCGGGCCTTTGTCATGGAACCTTGCCGAAACAGGCCACGCGAAAGAAATGATTAACGCGACGGTAATCGAAAAACTCAAAAAAAGAATCTTAAAAGACGCCTTCCGGGGCTTCGGCTCTATCCCGTGAAGAAGCCTCTTTACCCTCTCCACGATTCCGCACTCGTTGCCGCCCGCTATGGAAGCGCCTTGCATCGCGAGCCTTTTGTTGCCCGACGCCACCTTCAAAAGGGCGGACGCGAGGCTTAAAGGCTCCTTCAAGAGAGAGGCCGCGAAATCGTCCGCCATAATCTCTCTTTTCGCCCTCGCGTTCGCGTATATGACCCTTAAAAGCGGAATGTAAAAGAAACAATCCTTGAAAAGACCGATGAGGAAAAACCTTAAGGGGTCTTTCGCTTTTTTATGCTTTAACTCGTGGAAGAAAACCGACAAGAGTTCTTTGCGGTCGAGCGAAGTTATAAGAGATCTCGATATATAAATCCTCGGCCTTAAAAACCCGTGAGTGAAGGCAAGCCTTAACGTATCGTCCTTTATGACGACAATGCTCCCTTTGTTATCGTAAAGAGAAAGGCCTTTTATCTTTTGCCTCGCGCGTAAAAAATTTCTTACGGCAGAAGTAACGCCGTAAGCAACGCCTCCGAAAACGAGAGAGGCGCCGCTCCAGAGAAAGACCAATTTTGAAGCGTCTTTGTACTCGATACAGCGCACGAAGAGGCTCTGGCAGAGTTCCAATGCCCCGGCAGTGAAAGACAAAACTCCGGATAAACCGAACGCGGCCCACGCCATAGCGGCTATCGTTACGCTTAAGGCCGATATAATCGCGAAAAGCGCGGAGTGCATTATTTACCCTTTCTTCCGGTGAAGTTCTTTTTTTCTCTTCTCTATGACCGAAAGAAGCTTTTCCAGTTCCTCGGGAGAAACGTCGGGCAAGACGTCCGCGAAAGAGGCGAAGACTCCGCTCGCGGATATGCCGGCCATGTCCTTCAAGACCGCGCCGGAAACCGCCCTCGCGAACTCGTCCCTTGAAATCGCGGGCGCGAAGACGTAAACGCTTTCGCCCTTCACCTTTTTGACGAGGCCTTTTTTGCAAAGCCTCTCAAGCACGGTAAGCACGGTCGTAAGGGCAATCGGCCTTTTCGTTTTTATCTCGGAAAATATGTCCTTACCGCTCACGGATTCTCTTTTCCAGAGAACGTCCAAAATCTCCTGCTCGAGCGGGCCCAAGGCTCCGGCATAGCCGTATTGCTTTTTCGCGTTTTTATCCATATCTCTCCCCGAGTTTAATCTCATGAAAACATTATATTCGACAACCAGTAGAATGTCAAGAAGAAGAATGCGCCTTACATTCCTTCCACTCTCCGGGTTTTAATCCCCCCAGCTCCCATTGCCCGATTTTTACCCGTATTAGCCGCAGGCACGGATGACCCACCGCGGCGACCATGCGGCGAACCTGCCTGTTTCTTCCTTCGATGATAGTCAGCCTGAGCCAAGTCGCGGGGATATTTTTCCTGTAACGAATCGGCGGCACACGCGGCCAAATATCGCGCGGCTCATCTATAACTTCCGCTTCGGCCGGCATTGTCATGCCGTCTTTTAAAAGCACCCCTTTTCTTAATTTCACGAGCGAGTCTTCGTTTGGCATTCCCTCGACCTGAACAAGATATGTCTTAGGGAGTTTATGGCAAGGGTCGGATATTTTGTGCTGGAGACTGCCGTCGTTGGTTAAAATAACGAGCCCTTCGCTGTCATAATCGAGCCGGCCGGCGGCATACACGTCCTTAACAGGGATATAATCCGAGAGAGTGACGCGGCCTTCCTTGTCGGTGAACTGGCAGAGGACATGGAAGGGCTTGTTGAACAGAACTACGAACGGGCAAGGGGGGGGTTCTTTTTTTGAAGTTTTCTTCATCGTTCAAAAATCATTCCCTGATATATGATGGTGGGCTGAGCCCACCCTACGCAATCTGCGAACTTACGCTACAAACGCCTTCCCTAACACACCCCGCACCTAACGCACCTCCCCACGTCGCACGGAGGGGTGAGCCTGCCTTCAAGCCCCTTTTGATATTCTTTCCAAAGGTATTCTTTTTTGATTCCGTGGTCTATGACGTCCCACGGCAATATTTCGCCTTCCAACCTATCCCTGTAAACGCTTTCCTCTATCTCAACCGAAAACTTCTTTAACGCCTTTTTCCAACCCTCTCTCGCGCCTAATATTACGAACTCCCCGGCCCTTTTGTCTCCTCTCGAAAGATAGGCCTGCAAAAGCGTTTCTTTCGGAGAAAAAGTGTTTATCTCTATGCCTCCCTCTTTTCTAAGTTCGTCCTTTACAATCGAGTATCTTCTCTCGATGGTTTCCCCGCGCTCCAATGCCATCCACTGAAAAGGCGTCACGGGCTTAGGCACAAAAGGCGTAACGCTTATGGAGACCCTGCCTCCGTGGAGCGCCCTTTTTACCTCTATGGCGAGCCTCGCTATGCCGATGGCGTCTTCGTCCGTCTCGGTCGGAAGGCCGAGCATGAAATAAAGTTTTATCTTCTTTATGCCTTGTTCCTTTATGAGTTTCGCGGTCTCTATTATCCTTTGGTCCGTTATGTCCTTATTGATGACTCTTCTCAATCTCTCGCTCCCGGCCTCAGGCGCGAAGGTTACGGTCGAGTAGCCGGAATTCTTGAGAAGCCCCAAAAGTTCCGGGTCTATCATGTCGGCGCGGAGAGACGAAAGAGTCGCCTTCATGCCCTTTTCAACGGCGAAACGAAGGAGCTCTTTAAGCCCTTTATGCTCGGAAACCGCCGCCCCGACAAAACCCGCCTTCTTTGCCGGGCTTTTCTCAAGGCTCTCCTTTATGCCGGCTACGCTCCGGAATCTCGGAGGAAGATACATGAACCCGGCAACGCAAAACCTGCATCCCCTGCCGCACCCGCGCTCGACCTCGATTAAATGCGTGTCGGAAAATTCCGTATCAGGAGTAAAAACAATTGTCTCGGGCAAGGACGCTTCGTCAATATCTTTAAGCCGCGCTCTTTTTATCGGAAAGGGAAAACCTTTTTTTGATTCGATGGAACGAATAATCGGGCCGTCGAAGGCAAAAGAATAAGCACCCGGAACGTAAAAACCCTCAATCGAGGCCAATTCCCGCAAGATATTTTCCCTGTCGAGTTCTTTTGAAAGAATCTCTACAAGACCGTGTGTCTTAGCCTCCGCCTCTCCTATGAAAAACACGTCCACAATCGAAGACAGCGGCTCGGGATTAAGCGTAACGGCGCACCCTCCCGCCAAAACAAGCGGCCAGCCGCGCCTCTCCTCCGGCAGAAGGGGAATCCCCGCGAGGTCGAGCATTGTTACGACGTTTAAGTAATCCTCCTCGAATGATATTGAAAAAACGACCGCGTCAAAGGCGTCGAGAGGCCTTTGACTTTCAAGAGAAGAAAGTTTTTTCCGGCTTGAGCCGAGCCTTTGGACTTCGTTTGTAGCCGGCAAAAAAGCCCTCTCGCAAAGGCAGGTCTTTTCGCCGTTTAACAAGCCGTAAAGCGTCTGAAAACCAAGGTTGCTCATGCCGACGGCGTATGTGTTGGGATACACGAGGCATATCTTAAACCTTCCGCCCGGGTCTTTTAAAAAAGCCCCCTTCTCTCTCGACAATATGTCTTTTCCCGAACCGGCGCCTCTCAGACAAAACCTCCCTGACTTTTATCTTTCGTAACTCAGCCCTCCGCCTGAGGCGGAAGGGCTGATGTGTATCAGGGCTAAAGCCCCGAGCTACAAATCACATGAGACTCTTTATTATCCCACAGCGTAACTGTCCTTACAAGCCGCCGGCCGATGGACACCTTGAAAACTTTCTGATATAGTTTGACTGCGGCAAAAAGGAAACGCCATGTTATTTATCTCCAAAAAAGACTTCCGAAATCTCGTCGAGGGGCTGATGAGCGAAATGACCCTCTACGGGCCGGTGAAAAAACACGGACATCCTGCCTACGCAGAGATTAGCTCCTTTGACGAACTCGTGCCCGGCATGACCCCGACGCACCTTTCGGCAAAGGAATTCTTTTTTCCGCCGAAAGAAACCCTTCTCAACTTCGACATCGAAAAAAAAGAGGTCTTCCCCGTAATTCAAAGCAAAAGACAGGCCGTTATCGGGCTCCATTCCTGCGACATCCACGCGATACGCCTCATGGACGCGGTCTTTTCATCCTCGACCAAAGACCCGAACTACCTCGCGAGGCGCGAAAACACCCTCTTAATCGGAACCGAGTGCCTGCCCGACGAATACTGCTTCTGCAAAAGCATAGGCACCATGACCGTTCAAGGCGGGTTCGACGTCTTCCTCCACGAAGTCAAAAAGGGATACCTCGCGAGGACAGGCTCCAAGCAAGGACGGCGCGTTCTCGAAAAATACACGAACCCTTCCCCCGCCAAAGAGGCGCAACTGAAAGAACTCGTTTCTTTTAAAACAAAAAAAGATAAAAAATTCGCGAGAAAGATAAACGCCGAGCCTTCCGCCCTCCCCCTCATATACTCGGGGGCCGACGCAAGCCCTGTATGGGAACGGATAGGCAATATCTGCTACGGATGCGGAAGCTGCAACCACGTATGCCCTACCTGCTACTGCTTCGACGTCAAAGACGACATCTCTCCGGATATGAAAAAAGGCGCCCGTTTCCGGGTCTGGGACGGGTGCACGCTCGAAGACTTCGCCAAGATCTCCGGCGGGCATAACTTCAGGAAGACCCGCGCCGAAAGATTACGGCACCGCTTCAACAGGAAGTTCCGCTATCTCGCGGACCGCTTCAAGGGGCTTTTCTGCGTCGGGTGCGGCAGGTGTTCGAGGACGTGCCTCGTAAAAATAAACATAACGGACGTAACCAATGAAATCTCCGAAGAAAGAGCCGGCCTCGCCGTATCTGCCGAAACCGAGCATAGTTAGAGAGGCCAGGCAGGTCACGGAAAAGGAGAAGTTCTTTTCCATAGAGCTTCCATCTCCAATGGACCACTCGCCCGGGCAGTTCCTCATGCTCGGGATTCCGGGTTTTGGCGAGGCTCCGATATCCATATCTTCGCCGCCCTCAGGCGGCGCCTTGGTCGAGCTTTGCGTGAGGGCGGTCGGAAACGTTACGAACGCGCTCCATCGTCTCGTCCCCGGAGACACGGTATGGGTAAGGGGGCCTTTCGGAAGGGGCTTTCCGGTTGATAAGATGCGCCGGAAGGACATGCTCTTCATAGCCGGCGGCATAGGCTTAGTGCCGATGAGGTCTTTGATAAAGAGCGTCCTCGCGAAAAGGGATTCCTTCGGACGCCTTACGCTACTCTACGGGGTAAAAACCCCGCATGAAATACTCTTCAAAGACGAGTTCGAGGACTGGACCAAAAAAGGCCTCGACATAAAGATTACGATAGACAAACCTCACCCTGAATGGAAAGGAAACGTCGGGGTGGTGACGACGCTCATGGGAGAGGTGAGTGTGGACGAAAAAAATTCGATTGCGGTCTTAATCGGCCCGCCGGTCATGTATAAATACGTCATCTTGAGCCTCGGCAACAAAAAACTCGAAGGCGAGGACATATTCCTCTCTCTCGAAAGACGCATGAAGTGCGGGGTGGGCAAATGCGGGCACTGCCAGATACAGAGCGTTTACGCGTGCCAGGAAGGGCCTGTCTTCAACCTGAGCGAGATACGCCATCTTCGGGAAGCGATATGAGCGTCTATTCCGGAGCGCTCCGCCTGAGGCGGACTCTCGCCGTCTTCACGATATAATCCAGCCCGCTAAAGACCGTAAAAAACGCCGTCAGAGCGAAAACCCACGGCATGAAAGAGACGTCAGGGGCGCCCTGAAGCGCGGGCCGCGCGAAGTACATGGCGAGAATAACGGTAATCACCTGCAAAACCGTATTAATCTTGCTCGCGATTGACGGCGGGAGTTCGAGTTTTCTTTCGGATTTCCTGAAGGCCAGAAATACCGCTATTATCAAGACATCCCTCGCGACAACGAGGACGCAAAGATAAAGCGGCATCCACCCCTTTACCGTAAGCATTACAAAGGACGTAACGAGCAAGAGTTTATCCGCGACAGGGTCGAGTATCCTTCCAAGCTCGGTCGTCTGGCCGAACCTCTTGGCGATAAACCCGTCCAGGGCGTCGCTTATTCCCGCGGCAATGAAGATTGTCAGGGCCTCAATCAGCATGCCGAACGAAAGGAAAATTGCAAGCGCCGGCACGAGGAGAATCCTGAAGACCGTTATGCCTATGGGTATGTTTATGTTGGCGGATACAGACATTCTTTAACCCCTGCGCGAGAAAATCGCCGCGCCCGGCGCCACTTTCAATATTAACGCACCAACAATACGCGCACCGGCGTCAAACATCATTGCCTAAACAGTGCATGTTTAGAGCGAAAAGCGGCGCCGGGCGCGCGGCTAAAGCCAATCGAAAAACTTTTTCGTCTCTTCGGGCTTTCTCTCCGCCTCGATAACGGGCAGGGTGTGGAGCATCCGGGCCGCCATCCTCTCCAGCCTCGGCTCATAGGTCTTTATGACGCCTAAAGAAAGCGCCTCCTTATCCGCGCTAAAATCGGATTCGCCTGTCGAATAACTCGCCGTCCATAACGTTTTGCCGTCTTTTCCGTAAAGCGTGAATTCCATGCTGACGTCAAGAGAGGCGTACGGGGTAAGAAGGGATTCGTCCCACTCGGTGACGTTAACAAGAAATACCGAATCCGCGCCCAGCCTGCCTATATTATCCGGGAAGTTTTCCTCCGCGTCTTCCCGGGCAAAGAGCTTGGAGAGCGAAGCGTCAACCTCGTCTAAAGGCAAAACACCGTAACCCTTGGCCTTAAGTTTTTCCGCCACAAGGCGTCTTATGAAATCCCCGACAACCGGGTCTTTCGCCTCGCCTATGACCGGCACGATTGCCACGCTCCCGGGCCTTGCGGACGAAAAATCCTCGCTGAGCGAATGGCGCACCGGCGTCGTGCATGAAACAACCGCGACGCAAACCATGAAAAGCAAAAGAATCCTCACGAACCTGCCTCCTTTATTACGACCTCGTTCTTGCCGTCAAACCTGAAAACCAAAAAACCCTTGCCGAGCCTCACTCTCATCTTTTCAACGAACGCGTCCACGCCGCCTAAAAGCGTAACGTCGAGCGTAATCCTTCCCTTGGAAAACGAATCGTACGCAACGCCCTTGACTCCCTCAGTCTTCAGGATTTCCTCCTTCACCGCGTCGAAACCCTTATACCCGCTTGCCCCGAGTAAAACGACGCGCACCGGCGTCTCGCCGGCCCCGGCGCCCGCCGTGAAATTAAAAACGTCCTTTTGAAGCTCGTCCATGTCAACGCTCGCCTCAACGACCACGTAATAAACCTCGGTGAAATCGGTTCCGCCGCCCTCATCGCCGGTTTCGTCAATCTCGTCGGAATCAAAGCCGTCCGGCTTGATATCCAGTGCCGCGGGCTCGATCTTCCACTCCTCGGAGATAATCCTGTAAGTGAGGACGTATCTCAAAGACTCCGGATACAGCTTCTCTTCAAAAAGCGCCTCAAAGGTCTCGATTTCTTCTTGTTTCATGAAAGAACCCACGGCCTTGACGATTGATTCGGTAAGAGCCGTTGCCACGGCCTTTTCCTTGACTCCGCTTCCGTCGTCGGTCCTCCCGGCCTTGCCCTCGGCAGTCACGACAAGGGTCTTGCCCCACGCCGCCGGGGCCGCCAGCATAAGATACGCCGCGATAAGAATTAAAACCTCCGTTAACGCCCTTTTGTTCGTCATCGCGTAAAAAACTCCTTTACCGTCTCTGTTATAGCCGGCAAATCTTCCGGAAAAAACCACTTAACGTCTTTATCCTTCTTGAACCACGTAATCTGCCTCTTCGCGTAATTGCGGGTGTTTTTCTTCAACTCCGAAATAGCCTCATCGAGCGTCAATCTTCCCTCGATGTGTCCCGTCATTTCTTTATATCCCAAAGACCGCATGCTCTTCAATCCCGGGCCGTAGCCAAGGGACAGAAGCGTCTCTGTTTCCTTTAAAAGCCCGTCCCTCATCATCGCCTGAACCCTCTGCTCTATGGCGTCATAAAGCTCATTCCGCGTTTTAATGACGCCGAACTTCAAGGCCTCAAAACGATCCTCCGCAAAGCCGTGCTCGCTCTGGAATTCCGATATGGGACGCCCGGTGGAATAATATACCTCCAGCGCCCGCGTTATTCGCGAGATATGATTCGGATGTATCCTTTTGGCCGAGACGGGGTCAACCTCCGAAAGCCTGTCGTAGAGATAACTTTTTCCGTGAACAGCGGCCTCCTTCTCGAGCCTCTCCCTCAAAAGAGAGTCCTTGCCCGGTCCCTCGAATATGCCGCTTAAAAAAGCCCTTACGTAAAGACCCGTGCCTCCGGCAAGGATTATCCTTTTTCCCCTGCCCGCTATGAGTTCCGTTGCCTTTAAGGCGTCTTGCCTGAAACGCGCCGCGTTATAGTCCTCGTCCGGGTTGGCAACGTCTATCAAATGGTGCGGGATTTCGGATCTGTCTTTTAGCGAAGGCTTGGCAGTGCCTATATCCATGTGGCGATAGACCTGCATGGAGTCGGCGGATATTATCTCTCCCCCGAGCCTCCTCGCGAGTTCCATGGCAATCATGGACTTCCCGGCCGCGGTCGGCCCTACTATCGAAACTACCTTTATCCGCCCCTGCTTCCTACGCGCCACGTTGCTCAAGCCGGTTCCTTTACAAAATCCCTTCTCAAAATCACGGCTCTATCTCCTGCCGAATATCGCATCTATCTCGGCCCTCGTGAATTTTTTCACGACCGGCCTTCCGTGCGGGCAATAGGACGAAAAATCAACGTTCGCGATATCCCTTACGAGCGCCCTCGCCTCAGCCTCCGAAAGAGCCCTCTGCCCGCGTATGACGCCGTGGCAGGCGATCCTCATGAGCACAGACTCTATCTTTTCGTTTACCCTTTCGCTTCCTTCAAGCAGTATCAATTCTTCAACGAGTTCCATGACGAGCCTCGCGTTGTCCCTGCCGGATAAAATATCCGGCACGGCCTTTAAAAGAAACGTCTCCCCGCCCTTGGAGATCGAAGGCCCGAATTCCTCCAGCTCGAAACCGAGCCTCTTCAGATGAGGCAAAACGCGAAGGAGCGTCTCCTTTTCTTCGGAATTCGTCTCAATCCGCTCGGGCAAGAGAAGATACTGGGAACCTATGCCGGTTTCATTATAATAATGGGTCTTTAATCTTTCAAACCGTGCGCGCTCGGCCGCGCCGTGCTGGTCTATTACCCAGAACTCGTCTTCCTTCTCTATAACGAGGAACTCACCCCAGAGCTGTCCTATGATTTCAAAATCGTCCTCAATGCCCTCTTTAGCTCCCCTTTGCCAAAGGGTAGCGGATTGAAAGGCTTGCGGGATTGAGTTTCTATTTTCTTCGGCGTTGGCCGCGAAAGGCGTTACTGATTCCCTTGCCTCAAAAGAATCTTGGCGAAATGACGGGGCATAATTCACCGGCGATACTCCTGTCATTTTTACGGACGTCTTTCCTGCCTTTGAAAGGGCCTCGAACACGGAGGCCTTTACAACGTCATACACCATGAAGGGTTTTTTGAACCTCACCTCGCTCTTCGCCGGGTGCACGTTGACGTCAACGCTATCAAAAGGCGCTCCTACGTTTATGACCGAGAAAGGATATCGCGCCTGCGCCACTGTGCCTGAATATCCCGCGATAATCGCCCTCAAGATGCCTCTGTCGCTTACCGCGCGACGGTTCACGAAAGAGAAAACCTGCTTTGAAGTCGGATAATTGACTTCAGGCTTTGCGATAAACCCGTCAATAGTAATGCCGCCGGGAGCGGAAAGGCAAATCTCGATAAGAGTCTTGGAAATGTCCGGGCCGAAGATATCGGTTATCCTCTCGACAAGGCTTCCCTTTATCGTGTCGAGCGAGACGTTGCCGTTATGCGAAAGGCGAAACCTTATAGCCGGATATGCAAGGGCAACCGCTTTTACGATATCGGCGATTTTTCCGAACTCGGTAGCAACGGTCCTCATGAATTTAAGCCGAGCCGGTGTGTTGAAGAACAGGTCTTTTACCTCTATCGAGGTTCCTTCGGGACACCCGTCGTCTTGTATCACGGGCTTTTTTATCCCCTCGGCGATTATCCTCGTCCCGATGATAGAGCCCTTTTGTTTTGTCCGTAATATTACTTTACTTACGGACGCGACGCTCGGAAGCGCCTCGCCTCTAAAACCCAAGGTAGAGATGTTCAAGAGGTCTTTTTCGTCAATAATCTTGCTTGTCGCGTGGCGGCAAAAAATAAATCCGCTGTCGTCCCTCGACACGCCGCATCCGTTGTCAACAACCTTTATGAGGCTCATCCCGCCGTTCTCGACGCTTACGCTTATCTCGTTTGCCCCGGCGTCTATGGAATTTTCGATTAACTCCTTCACGACGGAGGCGGGCCTCTCGACGACCTCTCCGGCCGCTATCTTGGTCCAAAGGCTTTCGGGAAGAAGGATTATTTTTCTTTGCATGGGCATAAGTTTAACATATATACGGGTTATTTCTCATTATAAATCAGGCAAAAGCCGGATTTGTCATTCCCGCGGTCTACCCCTTCTGTCATTGCGAGGGGGCTTCCCGTTGCATTGCTTCGCGGCAACGGGATCCCAGCCCGAAGCAATCTCGTCTCTATAACCACGAGATTGCTTCACGGAGCCTGCCCTGAGCGAAGCCGAAGGGTTCACAATGACAAACAAATAAAAGGGTAAGGGGGAGTAGAATCTACAAAAACCTCCCTAACGGGCATCTCGAACAAAGAGGCTCTTTTGTTTTGCAGAAGTCCTTGCCTGTTTTTACTATGAGGGCGTGGTATTCGTTGAACATAGGAGAATCGTGCACGAGGTTTTCCATGAAAAGCCTCTGCATCTCGTGATAATCGGTGTGTTTCTTTATCATGCAATGCCTGAGGAGAATCCTCTTGGTGTAAGCGTCAATGACGAAGATAGGACGATTCGCGGCGTAAAGAAGAATGGAGTCGGCCGTTTCAGGGCCTATGCCGTTTATATTAAGGAGTTCTTCCCTTAAAACATCAGTCCTTCTTTTAAAAAACCCATCGAGGTTGCCACTGTAATTATCGAAAAGATGATTCAGAAAGTGCTTAAGCCTCTTTGCCTTGACGTTGAAATAACCGGCCGGACGGATAAGTGCCGCGAGTTCATGGACGCTCAAGTCGTGCATGCCTTGCGGATTCAAAAGCCTGCGCGCTCTAAGATTCTTTATGGCCTTTTCGACGTTTTTCCAGTTGGTGTTCTGGGTAAGTATAGCGCCGACCACTACCTCGAACTTGGTCCTCCCCGGCCACCACCCCTGCGGCCCGAAGGAAGAAAAGAGGGCTTTATAAAACCCCTTTAGGACTTCGCGCTGTTTTTTCGAGGATAAAACCATGAGTGCATTATATCTTGAAGGGCGGGTTATTTCAAAAGAGAAGCGTCCGTGTCCGCCTGTGTTACGCGTCTTTCTTCTTGTCATGCTGAACTTGTTTCAGCATCTCGTTTATCATCTCCGCTTTCGCCCTCACCCCTGCCCTCTCCCCAAAGGGGAGAGGGAGATTCATTATTACAAATAGTCTCTTTAAATACTATTTGTAAGAATTTATACTTGAAGCCGTATGTCTAAAGAGCGGACAAATGACTCACGCCAAAAAACCCTCGGCCTATCCGTAAAACGGATAAGAGAACAAAAAAAACTCTCGCAGGAAAAACTCGCCGAGGCGGCGGACATCCATACAAGCTATATCGGACAGATCGAACGCGGCCTTAGACACCCGTCTCTTAAGGTTTTATTCAGGATAGCCGACGCCCTGAATATAAAAATCTCCGAACTGTTTAAGGACATGGATGCCAAGAAAATCAAATAAGAAGAAACCGGGCGCAATCTACGAGATACCTGAAGACAATCTTTCTTTTTATGTCTCCGAGGAGCCGGCTTCTTACGGCAAGGTTGCGCCGTATTCCGTGTATTACGACGACCCTGCGCGTAACGCGCGTCTCCTGAAAGGCGACTGCGTTGAGATATTGAACCGCGCCAGAGAAAACTCGGTTGACATGATATTCGCCGACCCGCCTTACTTCCTATCAAACGGCGGAATAACCTGCCACGCGGGAAAGATGGTCTCTGTCAATAAAGGCAAATGGGACAAGTCAAAAGGCGTTACGGAAAACCACAAATTCAACCTCGAATGGCTTAAGGCTTGCCAGCGCGTATTGAAGCCGAACGGGACGATCTGGGTTTCAGGCACAACTCATATTATTTATTCCATCGGTTTCGCCATGCAGGAACTCGGCTACAAAATCCTAAACGACATTGTCTGGTATAAGCGTAACGCCCCGCCCAACCTCTCTTGCCGCTATTTTACTCATTCGACTGAAATAGTTTTGTGGGCCGCGAAGAATACAAAGAGCAAACATTACTTCGATTATCAATCTATGAAAAAAATAAATAACGGCAAGCAGATGAGAAATGTCTGGGAGATGGGATCCACCCAAAAAGAAGAAAAGAAATTCGGCAAGCACCCGACTCAAAAGCCATTGGAACTCTTGAAAAGGATAGTACTCGCCTCTACGAAAGGAGGTGACTTGATTTTAGATCCCTTCTGCGGCAGTTCGACGACCGGAGTCGCCGCGGCCATTTTAAATAGAAAATATGTTGGCATAGACCTTGAGGAAGAATATCTAAACCTCTCGAAAAGGCGACTATACGAAGCGATAAGAAAGCCGGCCTTATTAGACCTTAGAAAAGTAGCGTCTGGCATTTAAGCCACGCTTGCGGAGTTATCGTGGAACGACAAGAAGCCATGAAGAGGATATCCAAACTTATCGGACAAGATCTTAGAAAACTTGCCGATAAGTGCGAAATGACCGTCTTTATAAATGGCAAAAAGAATAAAGGCTGGGCAGGGCATACTATCGAACGCTACCTGGGGTTGCCTTTGAATTCTTCTCAATCGCCGAACTTCGGCTCTTGGGAATTAAAGACAATCTCTCTTAAATATCTCAAGAACGGAAAGTTAACTGTTAAAGAAACTATGGCTATAACTATGATCGATCCTTACAACGTAAGCAGAACAAAGTTTGAAGACAGTCACTTGTTGATGAAGATGAAAAAAATGGTCATTCCTGGCAGGATCTGGGAAAACCGCGACGAAAAAAAGTCGCTTCTCTATGACGTACAGACTTTTGACTTAGACGATCCGGAAATCTACAATCAGGTAAAAGCGGATTACGAATTAATACGAAATACGATTATCACGAAAGGTTTTTCCGCCTTGACCGGCAAAATGGGTGTTTTTATTCAGCCCCGAACCAAAGGGCCTGGGCACGGAAGCACGTCACGGGCATTTTACGCAAGGACATCTTTCTTGAAGAAAATCTTCAATCTTCCTTAAAAAAACACTCCTGATTCTCCCCCTACCTCCCCGTTTTCCGTTTCGCAGGCTTCCCTGAACGCTCCTCCGACTTTCCGAAACGCGCAGGTTTCCTTGAACGCTCCGGTCTTGTAAAACGCTCCGTCCTCGCTGGACGCGCAGGTTTCCCGGAACGCTCCTCCGGCTTCCCTAAACGCTCAGGCTTCCCTGAACGCTCCGGCTTCCCCTGACGCGCGGGCTTTGTCTGAGCGCCCGGACGGGGCTTTGTCCTCGGCAACGGCAAAGGCATAGGCCGGGAGATTAAGCCCTCGACCTCTTTCGCGGTCAAAAACCTCCACTCTCCTAATCCGAGTTTGCCGACTCCTATGCCCGCGAACTCGATTCTTTTGAGTTTATTCACAGGATGCCCGACCCTCTGGCACATCCTTTTTATGAGGCGGTTTTTGCCCTCGGTTACGGTAATCTCTATCCACGCGTTGCCCTCGGTTTTTCTCACGAACTTTACGATGGCGGGCCGCGTTCTTCCGTCGTCGAGGTAAACGCCGTCGCGGAGTTTCTGGAGCGTCGCCTCGTCCGGAATATTCCTCACCTTGACGAGATATTTTTTCGGGACGTGATACTTAGGATGAATGAGTTTATTCGTGAAATCCCCGTCGTTAGTGAGGAGCATCACGCCTTCGGCGTCGTAGTCGAGCCTGCCCACGGGAAAAACTCTCTCCTTTACGTTGACGAGGCTCACCACCGTCGGCCGCCCCACGTTATCGGAAAGGGTGCTTACGAAACTCTTGGGCTTGTTCAAAAGAACGTAAACCTTCGGCCCCTTGAAACTTATAAGCTCTCCGTCAACGTCTACGCGGTCTGAGTCGGGGTCCGCCTTCGCGCCGAGTTCGGTTACGACCTTACGGTTGACCCGAACCCTCCCCTGAATTATCAGTTCCTCCGCCTTCCGTCTGGACGTTATCCCCGCCCGCGATATTATCTTCTGCAGTCTCTCTTCCGCCACTTGCCGATGCCTCGCCTTCCCCTGTCTCGAACTCCTCTCCGACTACCTCTGTTATGGACTCTATGTCCTTAAGCGTCGGGAGAGACGAGAGGTCTTTAAGGTTGAATGTCTCCAAAAATTCCTTTGTCGTGCCGTAAACCACCGGCCGTCCGGGTTCTTCTTTTCTTCCGACTATCCTGACGAGCCGTCTTTCGAGAAGGGTTTTCAGAACCCCCGCCGAATCAACTCCCCTTATGGCTTCCAACTCGGCCCTCGTGAGGGGCTGTTTGTACGCGACAATGGCGAGGGTTTCGAGAGAGGCCCTTGAAATCTTCTGAAGCCCGATTTTAAAGAGTTTCTTTATCCACGGAGCGAGCGATGGGTTCGTCCTCATCTGAAAACCGCCCGCGACCTCTTCTATGTAAAAGCCCCTGTCAGCGGTCTTATACTCCAATACGAGTTCGCCGAGGGCGTCTTTCACGTCTTCTCTTTTTTCACCCTCCAGTATGTTGCAGAGTTTATCGGTTCCCACAGGATGGTCCGCGGCGAATATGACTGATTCGATTATGGGCTTGAGTTCGTCTTTTGTCATTATAAATCTCCCTGTGGAAATAAATTTAACTTTGGAACTTACTGCATCTTACTAACTATTCCCCCTCACCCTACCCTCTCCCGCGAGGGGAGAGGAGAAAAAATTAAGGGAGAGGGAGTTCTTTTTTACGCCTGAGGGCTTGCTTCTCCCTCGGAAGCAACAAAGCCGCCCGGCGAAGGACAGTAAACCCTTATGGTTCCGTCCTCGGTCTGATTAAGACTTATCATGCAAAGTTTCGCGAGTTCGAGTATGGCCAAGAAAGTCACTATGACCTCGCCTTTAACCGCATCGGAGGGGAAAAACTCCCGGAACGTCATGCTCTTCGCCCTCGTGAGAAAATCCATTATATAATTAATCTTATCCTGCACCTTGAACCTGTCAACCGTTATGTCTATGTGATAGGTCTTGGGCGCGCGTTTGAGTATCTCGGTAAAGGCCCCGAGTAAATCAAAGAGAGTAACGTCCGTAAGCCCGGCCTCAAGCGGCTCTTCATCTTCCGGCTCGTCCGAAAAAAACGGCATGCCTCTTCCGAACACGTCCCTCCCGAGGAGATTCCTCGCGTAAAGCTCGTCCGCCGCGGCCTTGAATCTCCTGTACTCGATAAGCCGCCTCATCAACTCGGCCCTCGGGTCCGCGCCCTCCTCCTCTTCTTCGCCCTCCTCGGGCAAAGGCAGGAGCATCTTGCTTTTTATGTGTATGAGGGTGGCCGCCATCAAGAGGAACTCTCCGGCGAGTTCCAAATTCATGCTCTTCATCGCGTCTATGTATTTCAGATACTCTTCGGTTATGACGGAGACGGGGATGTCGTAGATGTCCACCTCGTTTTTCTTTATGAGGTAGAGGAGAAGGTCCAGGGGACCTTCAAATATGTCGAGTTTCACCTTGTAGGACATGGCATCAAAAATCCTTACGCGAGCCCCACGGCGCGCCTTACTTCTTCCATGGTCTTCTTTGCTATGGCCTTCGCTTTCTCGTTGCCCTTTAAGAGAGCGGCCCTGACCCTATCGGGCTCCTTGACGAGAAGCGCCCTTTTTTCCTGTATGGGCCTTAATTTTTCCAATACCTTCGGAATAACGGACTTTTTGCACTCTATGCACCCTATGCCCGCGCTCCTGCATCCGCTAACCACCCATTCGATTATTTCGCTCGAAGAATACAACTTATGGAAAGTTATGAATACGGGGCAGACCTCGGGATTGCCGGTATCCGTTCTTCTCATGCGCGCGGTGTCGGTCGTCATTGTGAGTATTTTCTTTTCGACTACTTCGGGCGGGTCGCTCAGATAAACGGCGTTATCGTAGGATTTACTCATCTTGCGGCCGTCCGTGCCCAAGACCCTCGCCGATTCGGTCAAAAGGGTTTCGGGCTCGGGGAAGACCGCGCCGTAAAAATTATTGAACCTCCTCGTAATCTCCCTCGTGAGTTCTATGTGCGGGGCCTGATCCTGCCCCACGGGCACCTTGTTGGCCTTGTATATTATTATGTCCGCGGTCTGCAGCACCGGGTAACCCAAAAACCCGTAAGTATGGATGTCCTTGTCTTTTAATTCCGTAAGTTGCTCTTTATAAGTCGGGTTTCTCTCCAACCACGGAACCGGCGTTATCATGGAAAGGATTAAGTGCAGTTCCGCGTGCTCCATGATTGAGCTTTGAAGAAACACGGCCGAGCGCTCAGGGTCTATTCCAACGGAGAGCCAATCAACGACCATCTCTTCGACGTTCGCGGTTATGCCTTTGGGGTTCGCGTACTCGGTCGTTAAGGCGTGCCAGTCCGCTACGAAGAAAAAACACTCACATTCTCGCTGAAGCCTGAGCCAGTTTTCCAGAACGCCGTGGTAGTGCCCTAAGTGAAGCCTTCCGGAGGGGCGCATGCCGCTTACCACGCGGCCGGAATTTACGGAAGGCATCCTAAAATCCCCCCGGCATAAAGGCGTTTATCGCGTAATACACTATTGGCCCCATGAATTTATCCAGCGCGCCGGTAACGATGAAAAGGAGGAGTATGAAAAACCCGTACGGCTCTATCCTCCTGTAGCCTAAAGCGGCCTGCTCGGGAAGAAAGTGATAAAGCGCCTTGCTTCCGTCAAGCGGGGGAATGGGGAGCATGTTGAAGATCGCGAGCCCGACGTTAACGTATATGCCGCCCTTTACCATGAAAAAAAGCGGAACGAAGAACTCGGAACGGAGAAGCGCCTCGCTATACTGCGCGGAAGACAGCATCACGCTGTAAAGAACGGCAAAGACCGCGGCCAAAACAAGATTCGCGAACGGCCCGGCGATGCTCACCAACATCATGTCTCTCGAGGGGTTCTTAAAGTTGCGCGGATTAACGGGCACGGGCTTTGCCCAGCCGAAAAGACCGGAAAAAAAAAGCATGATGGTGCCGACAAGGTCAAGGTGCTTTAGGGGATTAAGCGTAACCCTGCCGAGCATGTAGGCCGTATCGTCGCCCTTCCGCCTCGCGACCCACGCGTGCGCGCACTCATGCGCCGTAAGGGCAAGGAGGATGACCGGAGCCTTTAAAAGCAAAACCCTGAAATAATCCGAAAAGTCCGCCATAATCTCAATTATTCGACAGTAATGTTAAAATTTCGATGCTCCGTCCGCCAATCGGCAAGGCGGACGAACTGGAAGGTATGATTTAGCCGGATGATGGGCATGTCCCTAACCGGTTCCGGAGAGAAAACGCTTAATCTAAAAATTATACCTTAAAACGTTTACGAGACTTATTACCTCGACGCTTTGCGTCCTCTCGTCCACCACCTTCATTGTTTCAATCGTGGGCAACGCAATGCCGGCCTGCTTTTCCGTCTCGGAATCGGCAAGCGCTTCGGAATGGACCACGAGCCCGTAAAGAACTCCGACGAGCACTCCTACCGCGGCGCCCTTGGGTATGTAATCCCAATGGTCATCGGGTTCGCTGGTAAACGCCATGACAGCCGCGCCTGATATGCCGCCTATGAGTCCGCCGTAAACAGCGTCGTTAAGGGTCTCTTTCATCATGTCCTCGGCCCTCGAAACCGACGAAAAGGACATGAGCGACAAAACCAGCAACGCAACAGCCAACTTCTTCAACATAACCGACGCCTCTAAGTGGATTTTATGTCTTTATTATAACCTTAATGCCGCTCCGACTTCAAGGAGAATTTACCGCGCCTCGGTCTTATCGCGCAATCTATTTGCCGCCCCTTTTTTCGAGGTCTCCCAATTTTACGCCGACAAGCCTGATTTCGACGCTCAAATCCTCTTTTTCAAGGAGTTCCCTCGCGGCTGTCCAGATGTCGTTTTGGGAGTCCGTCCTCTCATCCATCGTCCTCGTCCTCGTTATGGTTTTGAAGTCGCGGTAACGGAGCTTTATGACGACTGTCCTGCACCCGTAACCGCCGGATTTAAGCCTTTCGGACACATCCTTCGTAAGCTCGAAAAGGGTCTCTTTTATGAGATGCGCGTCTTTGGTGTCCTGCTCGAATGTAACCTCGCGGGACATCGAGCGGGGCTCGTGAAACGGCACGACAGGGCTAAAGTCAATGCCGAGAGAATGCTCGTGGAGCATGGTCGCGAAACTCGGCCCGAAGTTCGCCTCAAGATGCCGAAGCGGCGCCTTTGAAAGCTCTCCTATTGTTTTGATTCCCAAAAAAACAAACCGCTCCTCGGTCTTGGGCCCGACGCCCCATAGTTTTCTTACGGGCATATCCTTTAATACCCTGGTAACGTCCTTATCCCGCACCACGACAAAGCCGTCGGGTTTTTTCATGTCGCTCGCCATCTTGGCGATTAATTTATTCGGCCCTATGCCGATTGAGCAGGAAAGGCCGAGCGTCTCCTTAACCTTTTTTTTAATCCCTCTTCCCGCGTCTATGGCTTTAAGAAAAGCATCCTCCCCTTCGACCGGCGTAAGTTCGACAAACGCCTCGTCGAGGCCGAAGGATTCGACAAGTTCGGTATAGCTTCTTAATATGTCCATGAATTTTTCGGACTCAGCCTCGTATGCCTCGAAATCAACCGGCAAAAACACGGCCTTCGGACAAAGCCTCTTCGCCGTCCTGAGCGGCATGCCGGACTTGACCCCGAACTTCCTCGCCTCGTAGGACGCCGCCGACACGACCCCTCTTTTGGACGGATCTCCCGAACCTCCGACGATAACCGGAGAGCCCTTTAGTTCAGGCCTTTTCTTGAGTTCGACGGAGGCGAAAAACGCGTCCATGTCCGCGTGTATGACTGCTCTTTTATGCATATATTTATCGATTGACAGTCCCATAACTTAACATATAGAATCCCCTTTATGCAAGCAGGGGTGAAGGGGAGGGTGCAAAGGGGTTTTTTACGTAGGGCAAGGCTTTAGCCTTGCGTAAAGACGCAGACCCCCGCTTAAGATTGCGGGGGCAGGCTCTAAAGGTCTGCCCTACGAAAACAAACAACAAGAAGCCGCTTCCTCTTCCTTTATGACACAAAATAATTGAGATTACCCGAAGGGGATTATTGATTCGCCATGCACTCAACGGGACAAATAATATTCGATAAGAAACTCTCTCTTGGCGAAGAACTTGTTGCTATCGGAGCGAATAACGACAACCTCCTTCTCTGGAATTTGAGAAAAGGCGGGGCAGTAACCATTTCCGATTCAGACGCAAGGCTTTTCAGGGCACGGGTAGTCGCGCAGGGAAAAACCTCTTCAACGCTTTTGGTGTTCGAGGACACGGGGTTCAGGAAAAATATCCTTCGCGTAACCCTTTTTCAGGCATTGCCTGAAAAAGAAAGAATGGAACTCATAATCCAAAAAACAATTGAACTCGGGGTAAACCGCGTAATCCCCTTTAAATCCGAAAAATCCACGACAATCGAGGAACGGGACTTGAAGCAGAAAAAATCCAACAGATGGAAGGACATAGCCCTCAAGGCCGCGAAACAATCGAGAAGGCCGGACATCCCGGAGATAGCCCCATATTGCTCGTTCAAAGAGGCCCTGTCTTTTTGCGATAAAACGAGCCTCAAGATAATGCTTAAACAGGGAAGCGGGATTATGAGCCTTAAGGAATTTTTCAAAACAATTCCCCCCTTTTCCAAAGGGGCTGGGCTCCCGTTGCAGCGAAGCATTGCAACGGGAAGCGGGGGGATTATGGAAGCGGCTCTCCTCGTAGGCCCCGAAGGAGGACTTTCCGAAGAAGAGGTCAAAGAGGCCGAGAAGGCGGGCTTTATCTGCGTAAGCCTCGGAAGCAATATTTTAAGAGTAGAGACGGCGGCGATAATCGGGGTGGGAATAGTACGATACGAACTCGGCGCGTAACGCAAACGCAAGAAATGGCTTCAGACAAGGCGCGCGACGAGGAAAACCGCAGGCGCACTTTTCACGGTGCGTCGAGGATTTTCAGAGGAGCGGAACGCAGTATGAAGGCATTTATTGCGTTTGCGCTAAACCGGGCTTTCCTCGTCAACGATGGCGATTAACATGCCCTCTATGAAGGTCTTCAAATCGGCTTTGACCTTCGGGTCGAGGCCAACGAAACGCACGCCTATGCCCGGCTCGATAAAAGAGCCCTGTTTCCGGGGGACGTTATATATGACGTCGCCGAAGAGTTGAATGGGTTGCGGCGCCGGCACGTCGAGCTTGAGATTAACACGCGTCCCTATCGAAAGATTCTTAACGGTGCGTATGAAAACCCCGTTTTCGGAGAGGCTTGTGGCATAGGCTAACCACCCCTCGTCCTGAGTCGCAACCGACGCCTTGAAAAGTATCCGGAGGCGCGGGGCCTGCCTCGGCTTGGCTTCGGTCAATTTTTCTATTATGCCGAATATCTCGCTCGGAGGAGACGGCCACGCGAAAGACGCGTTCGCGCCTTTTTTCACGCTCTCGTCGAGAAGTTTTTGGTCTTCCCTGCCGGACATGGCGACTATGGCCACGGCATCCCACGCCTTAACGGCCTTAACCGCTTCGATTACCGGCTTTCCGCCTATCAAAGGCATCCTCAAGTTTAATATGGCGACATGAGGAATGAGGCCGAGGAACATCCTCGAAAAAGACGCCTCATTATCCGCCACGAACACGTTATACCCGAATCTGTTGATGATGGTGCAAAGCGCGAGGCACCTTTCCTGCACGTTATCCGCTATAAGCACGCTTTTCGGGATGCCTCTTACCATGATATGCCTTTCTTATACCAAGCACCGCCGGGATTGTCAATGCCGGCATGGCTTTCGGCGCGGTCCTGCAGACGGCAATTGAATAATCGAACTTTTTAGGTTTGCATAGGCATAAGGCAGTTAACACATTGCGGGTGCAGGGGTCACCCCTGCCAAACATTCCCCTTGCCTGCCGCTGAAAAAGGAATAAAATATCCTTATGACATGGGTGCTTCTGTCCCTTCTTACGGCGTTTTCCCTCTCCACGGCCGATGCCCTGAGCAAAAGGGCGCTTCGCCTGACTGACGAGATAATCATAGTGTGGGTAAGGGAGGCCTACGCAATACCGTTCGTCGCGCTGGCGCTTTTTTTCGTGCCCATACCTCCGCTTGACTCGACGTTTTTTATTACCCTTCTCGCGCTCCTTCCCCTGGAACTCACGGCTCTCATACTCTACGTGAAGGCCATAAAAATATCCCCCCTTTCCCTTACGGTGCCTTTCATGGCGTTAAGCCCCATATTCATAATAGTAATAGCGTTTTTCATGCTTGGCGAGGAGCCCGATAAATCGGGATTCGCGGGAATAGCGCTTATCGCCGTTGGAGCGTATCTTCTTAACGCGAGCGCGTCAAAAGCCGGCTTATCGGGCCCATTAAAGGCCATAGGAAGAGAAAAAGGCTCGCTCCTCATGATAATCGTGGCCATAATCTACGCGATTACCTCGACCCTCGGCAAGATCGCGGTCACTCACTCGAGTCCGGTTTTTTTCGGCTTTATATACCCTCTTATCTTGGCCTTGATACTTACCGTCATAGTCGGCCGCAAAGGAAAACTCAGGCAAGGATTTTCAAGGCCAATGACATTTCTTCCCATAGGGTTTTTCACCTCTGTCATGATGGTATCGCACTTTACGGCCATAAGCATGACTGACGTCGCCTACATGATATCGGTAAAAAGACTAAGCCTCGTAATGAGCGTTTTTTACGGCTGGGCTCTGTTTAAAGAAGAAAAAATCAATGAGAGGCTTTTGGGAAGCATTGTCATGCTTATCGGGGTTATTTTAATAACGGCATTTTAGCCACCCGCCTATCTTACGTATAACACCTTGTTTTTACTATATATTTTGCCATAAATCCCTCTCCTGCGGCTAACCTTGTATCCTTATAAAATTTTCCTTTCATTAAAAGCGGCGTTATGCTATAAGGGGTATGTTTCAGGAAAACATGGAAACCGTGAGTGTAGGACGGTCATAAACCGGTTCACGCCTTAAAAACGAGAGGGCTTGCATGGGCGAAAGCATAGCTGAAAATCTCTCATCAATCATGCAAAAAATCGAACGCGCCGCGAGGAAATCCGGGCGCATAGCCTCGGAGGTAAAACTCGTCGCGGTCACCAAGACAATTGACGTAAAGAAGATTTCCGAGGCAATAAAGGCCGGAGCAATCGCGTTCGGAGAAAACTATGTGCAGGAAGCCCAAGAAAAGATAGAAAAATTCAATAAAAAGCCCGTTCAATGGCACTTTTTGGGGCATCTTCAGAAAAATAAGGCCAAATTCGCGGTCGAACTCTTTGACATGATAGAAACAGTGGATTCCCTAGACCTCGCGAAAGAACTCTCCAAAAGAGCCAAAAAAGACATTGATATTCTCATACAGGTGAATATCGCGAGAGAAAAGAACAAGGGCGGGGTTGACATAAAAGACGTCGAGAAACTTGCGCGCAAGGCATCCGAATTCCCTAACATCAAGATAAAAGGCCTTATGGCCATTCCTCCTTATCAAGATAACCGGGAATCGAGCCGCCCCTACTTCGTAACCCTGCGGAGAATAGCGGAACGCATAAACCGCGAACGCATCCCGAACGTCTCAATGCGCGAACTCTCCATGGGCATGAGCCACGATTTCGAGGTGGCGATAGAAGAAGGAGCGACCATAGTGAGGATCGGACGCGCCATATTCGGCGAAAGGCCGGCGAAGAAAACAACAAAGACTTAACCCGCCATGTTCAAAAACAAAACCATAGGCTTCATAGGCGCGGGCAACATCTCCGAGGCCATTATCAAAGGGATACTGTCGGCAAAGCTCGTAACGCCGTCGCGCGTGATCGCAAGCGACAAGGACAGCGCCAAACTCGCCTCTTTAGCCGAAAAATACGAGATACGCATAGTCAGCAATAACTCCTCGGTTATCGAAGACTCGGACGTTGTTGTCATGGCGATAAAACCCTCTGACATGGAAGGGGCGCTTTTGGAAACGGCGAAGGCATTCGGCAAGAGAAAACTCCTCATATCCGTGGCCGCGGGGAAAAGGACGAAATACATGGAAGACGCGCTTATAAGGGGCGGCCTTAAGATACTACCTCCCGTCATACGCGCCATGCCCAACACGCCGGCGCTCGTCAAAGCCGGAGCCACGGGGGTTTTTGCCGGAGAGGGAGCGACAAAGGACGACCTGGATATCGCCCGCAGGATATTCTCCTCAATCGGAGAGGTCGTGGTTGTCGAGGACGAATCGATGATGGACGCGATAACCGGAGTAAGCGGAAGCGGCCCTGCCTACGTATTTCTTTTCATGGCCTCCATGATAGAGGCGGCCGAGAAAAACGGCTTGTCCCGGGAAGACGCGAAAAAACTCGTGATTCAAACGACGCTCGGCGCCGCGAAACTCGCAAAGGAAAGCGGCACCGAACTCTTTGAACTCATACGCATGGTTTCGTCCCCGGGCGGCACGACCGTAACCGGGCTTAAGGTGTTCGAAGAATCGGGCATAAGAAAAATCGTTGAAAAGGCGATTGACGCCGCGATAAAAAGGGCAAAAGAATTGTCAGAGGGGTAGGCATTTTGTCATTCCCGTCCGCCTCAGGCGGACCCTTCTTGTCATTCCCGCGGTCGCCCCTTCTTGTCATTCCCGCAATCTTTTGAGCGGGAATCCAGTTCTTTTTGTCTTTAATGTAGGGCAGGGCTTTTGTAGGGGCACGATGCATCGTGCCCCTACGGTAATAACGCAGGGTTTTTGTAGGGGCACGATGCATCGTGCCCCTACGGTAATAACGCAGACACCCGCTTAAGATTGCGGGGACAAGGTTTTGAGCAGGGAACCGGATATAATAAATAGCACGGGAATTCGGAAAAAACGCGGAAAAAATCCCTGCTCCCGTGCCAAGGCGCAGAATAGCGAAAAATAAAGCGGCGAAGTAGGCCGCCATACTCCGTATCGGGGAAAGGGTTAAAACATCATGTTCGTGCCGGCAAACTTCATTGAGGCCATAGCAGAGGTTCTCTCGTGGGCCCTTTACGCCTATATGTGGATTATCATAGCGAGGGCGATTCTATCATGGGTAAACCCCGACCCCTATAACCCGATAGTGCAGTTCCTGTACAAGACCACCGAGCCGCTCCTCTACAGGATAAGAAGAATGCTTCCCCAAATGGGCGGCATAGACATCTCGCCCATTATAGTGCTCGTCGCGATAATGTTCCTCCGGAAATTCCTCATCGGCACGCTCTTCGAATTAGCCATGCGACTTAGGCTCTCTCCTTAATGGTCGCCTCCAAAACCAGCGATGCTCCCCCTTCTTCAAAGGGGGCCGGGGGGATTAATAAAAAAAAAGACCCTCCCTTCGCGATTCAAAAAGGTGACTCGCTCTGCCTTAAGATTTACGTCCAGCCCGGGGCAAGCAAAAGCTCGATATCCGGAGAGCATGACGGGTATTTGAAGATAAGGATAAGCTCTCCTCCCGTGGAGGGCAAGGCCAACGAGGCTCTCGTTGAATTTCTCTCGGACGCTTTCGACGTCAAAAAATCCCGTATCGAAATTCTGGAAGGCCTTAAATCGAGGAAAAAACTCTTGCGGATTAGCGGCGTAACGATGAAGGATGTGGAGAAACTTACGGCCGAAAAATCCTGAAAAGATTTAGAGTTTTAATCAGAGGATCGTAGTTTTCCCCCTCTCCCCCGCCTTACTGATTGGCGGATGGGAGAGAGACAGGGAGAGGGGGAAAACCGTCCGCCCTATCGATTCTTGGTTTTTTTGTTTGTCATTCCCGTCCGCCTCAGGCGGAAGCGGGAATCCGGAAAAACCGGATACCGTTCCCACGCCGGAGCATGGGAACAGTAAAAAATTGTTATCTTTAAGACAGTTTGATATAATGCCATAAATGGAGGTGGCGCATTGAAAACAAGCGAAGCAACGGCTGAGGTCTTTTTTACGGCCTTTAAAGCCCTTAAAAATACCGAGCGAGAGGCCTTCATCGAAAAGGTCGTAAGCGACCATGCGTTAAGGGAAGACCTTATGGACATTATCCTCATCGAAGAAGCAAGGGAGGTTAAGGGCAGGACAATTCCGGCCGAGGACTACTTCTCGAAGCGCAAAAAAGGACAGGCCTCTTGATCTATGACGTCAGGCTAACGCCTCCGGCTCAAAAAGACCTCGATGGATTCAGGGGGGAATTGCTCAAGAAATTTGAAAAAATAATCTTGGGATTACGCGAAAATCCAAGGCCTCACAACTCGAAGAAACTCTCCGGAGGCGGGGCGCGGTGGCGAATACGCGCCGGAGACTACAGAATACTTTACGAGATTGACGAATCCGAAAAAACCATAAAAGTCTTCAGAATTGCCCACCGAAAAGAAGTTTACAGATAAATCCAGCACAACCCGTACCGCTACGCAATCCCTTTAATTGCCAAACCTAATTGAAGTTACGTATGATGTCCCCGGAATTTTCAAGAGGAAAAGGAATACCGCTCGCCCTAAACCTGTCGAAGGGTCGAACGAGTAAATAGCAAAACTGAAATAATTATGCGGGCTGGTTGTCTTGCTTTTTCGATGGTATGTCAGCAATAAGATACTTAATTGTTCTTATAAAATCTATCACAGCGGTTTCTTCGATGTCCTTGCCGCTATAATCATGTAATATATCGTCGGCGGTTTTTTTCTTCTCCCATAATTTATACTTTCGTAAATTAGGGTATTTTTCTCCTGCATACTTAATCTTACCTGAAAGGTTCTTGGCGGACGTTTCACATTCGTAATAATTATTCAATAAATATTCAAGGATGGCGCGACAGAGCGCTATGCATGCTAAATAGTTTTTGCCCGAATATGTTCTTACAACTTCTTCGTATAGCCTGTATAAAGCCTCCGGGTTCTTTGCGTGGATAAAGGTAGGAATGAATAATTGTGGCGCTTTCACATATCTATCCCATAGTTCCTCTATTCCACAGCCTAATATACGTCCTTCAAAAAACTTGATTCCATTAATGGCATCGTCCATCTGCTCTTTAAAATCACCTGGCAAGCAATCACCGGCATCATCAATAAAGCCCGACACCTCATACAAACCAAAAATAGAAGGTTTAAGTGGACTAAAATCTATTCTGTCAGGCAATTTTTTAAACCAGTCAGGAAGTTCGACTTCAATTTTTTTGGCAAAATCTGCGGTAATATCAAAATATCGTTTCAAGATCTTACCGGCAGTTTTTTTAATATAAGGCGCATACCGCTGACACATTTGCCATTCTTTTTTGTAACTATCAGGAACGACAACGATCCTGCCGGTGTGATGTTGTTCGATTTTTTCGATGCGTAACAAGGCATACATTAATCGAACGCACGTATCCTCGAAGTCTAAATCATTGTTCGAAGCCACGATTTCTATATGAACGGGATTGTCCTTGACGCGAGTTTTTAGATTATTGAATCTGACTAAGAACTGCTCGAAAAATCGCTTTTTTCTTCAATCTGGTTACTATCAGATACTTGAAGCCAATAGTTTACGGCCATAGGTACTGCTTGCGCAACAACAGCATCGTTTTGCTTGAGCGATTGAACAAGTAATTCAACGATAAAGTTTGTCGGATTTGGTTCTTTAGACATATAAACCCATACTCATTTTTTTGTCATTCTCGAGGTTTTAATCGGGAATCCAGAGTCTTTTTTTCCCCTCACCTCAATCCCCCCCCTACCCCATCTCCTTCTCTATCTCTCTTGCGGCCCTTTTGGACTCGAACATCACGCGGCCGAAGGGCTTCCATTTGTCCGTAACGACCAACAGATAATAGCCGTCCTTAAGGGGCGACATGACTATCTTGGAGTCCCCCGCCTGTATGGCCACGCTTTTCACCTCGTCGTTATCAAGGGTGTTCGCGGCCACGTCCTTAAGCATGTTTAAGATGAGTCCCTTGTGCGCGCCTATGGCGTCGAGCTCAAGCCCCTCGGCAACGGAAAAAGAATCCACCAGCTCGCCTTCGAAGTCGAGCATCACCGCGCCTCTGGCATGAGATTTTGAAGTCAAGGTTTCGAGGATTTTCCGGAACGACACGAACGAACCTCCGCCTACAAGGCAACCGTTACGATCTTCGACGCTCCGGGCTCCGGCATTGTTATGCCGAAGAGCGTGTCGGCCATCTCCATGGTTCTTTTGTTATGCGTTATGAGTATGAACTGGCTGTGGGTGGACATTTCCTTGACGAAGCCGTTGAACCTGTCGACGTTCACGTCGTCCAAAGGAGCGTCAACCTCGTCCAAAAGGCAGAACGGCGCCGGCTTTATGAGGAATATCGCGAATATGAGGGCCGTGGCCGTAAGGGCCTTCTCTCCGCCGGATAAGAGGTTTATGTTCTGGAGTTTCTTCCCCGGCGGCTGGGCCACTATGTCAACGCCGCACTCCAATATATCGCCCTCGCCCGTAATCCGGAGTTCGGCCCTGCCGCCGGTGAAAAACTTCGGAAACGTCTCGCCGAATTTGGCGTTGACCTCGTCGAACGTCTTCCGGAAAAGTTCCCTCGTGGTCCTGTTTATCCTTGTTATGGCGGAGGTGAGGCTCTCGACCGATTTATTCAAATCGTCCTGCTGAACGGCCAGAAAATCGTGCCTCTTTTCAAGCTCCGCGTATTCCTCCAAGGCCGAGAGGCTCACCTCTCCCATGGCGCCGAGTTTCTCCCGAAGCTCCGTAACGCTCGCGTCAAGAGTTCCGCGCTCCATGGCGAGGACGTCCTCTGCCGGAACGTAAGACGTTATGTCCGTTCCGTATCTTTCAACGGATTTTTCTTTCATGTTCGCTGCAGTCAGGTCAATCTCCCTCAACTCGAGCGTGACGGCGTTTCTCGCTTCTTTCACCTTCAGGAGTTCGGAGTTGACGGCCTTTATCCCGGATTCGAGCTTTTTTATTTCCTCGGAGGCGGATGCCAATTCCTCTTCCCTTTGAACGAAATCCTTCCGGAGCGCGTCCTTCCTTACAAGAAGCCCCTCCAACAATTCCTTATGAGAGAGTTCCTCTTTTGCCTTGGCCTCTATCTCGGCCGACGAAGAAGCTATCTCCGAGTTCTTGGACTCAATCCTCTTTTCCGTCTCCGAGATAACCCTGCCCTTATCAAGGGACTGGGACGAAATATTCGATTTTCTTTCCTCAAGCGAGGCCAAAACAACCTTTATCCCGGAGATGTCGTCCTGCATCGAATCTTTCTTTTGCTTAAGGCTCTTCGTCTCTTCAAAAATCTCTTTTATGCGGAGTTCTTTCAAAGCCATGCCGCGCTCTAATCCTTCCCTCTCTTTCAGGATTTCCGCTTTCTTGAGCGCCGTGGAGGAAAGCGCTTCGTCCGTCAAACGAAGTTCGGAGGAAAGCTCGGCTGCCTTTTGCTTAAGTCTCTCTAATTCATCCCCTGCCCTCTTGAGCTCACCCTCCATATTAGCCTTTTCTATGTCGTCAGAGTAAAGCCTCTTCCTAAAGTTTTCGATGGCGGCCTTAAGCCCTTCGAGTTCGGAATCGAGCCTCTTTAATCCCTCGGCAAGAGACTTGGAAGACGTTTCAAGAGAATACGTCTCGGCGGAAAGGTCTTTTATCTCGCGGCGCTTAAGCAGGATATTGGCTTCGCTTCCGTTCGAGGCTCCGCCGGTTATCACGCCCTGCGGGTCTATCGTCTCTCCGTCCATGGTAACGACGGTTCTTCTCGCCCCGTTGGCCTTCCATACATTAACGGCTTCCGCCAAATCCTTTACCACGAGCGTATCTCCCATGAGGCACGAGATAAGTCCCTTGTAGTCGTCCTTTACCGAAACCTCTTCCCTTAAAAACTTCGCGCCGCGGGGCGTCGACGCGGGCGCGCCGGACGAAGCCGGAGAGGAAGAATCCTCGTACAGGCGCACGTCTCTAAGCGGCACGAAACTTCCCCTGCCGCCGGAACTTGTCTTGAGATACTCAACCGCCCTGAGCCCGTCAACCTGATTCTCGACCAGCACGTACTGGAGCCTTTCGCCCAATACCGCCTCGACCGCCCTCTCAAAGCCTCTTGTGGTTTCTATGGCGTCCGCCATGAGCCCTTTTACGTTTATCGAGCAATCGTTCCCCATAACCGCGCGCACTCCGTCTTTTATGCCCGTCATGCCGCGTTCCATTTCTTCAAGCGTGTTCAGGCGCGCTCTTTTTGAGGTAAGCTCGGCGCTTGCGCGATTAAAATCTTCCGTTTTGGAGGCGCGCTCGGCCTCAAGCGCGACGCGCCGTTTATCGCTAATTTTGAATTCCGCCTCGCCCTCTTCTTTTCTTTTCAAAAGAGCGCCAATCTTTTCCTTGAGCGCTTCGAAGGGCGCGGCCTTCGCGTCTATGGCATTTAGCGTGTCCGCGGATTCGCTCTCGTGCTTCGCGCGCCTCAGCCGGAGGTTTTCCTCTTCGCGGATATGACTCTGCATGAGGTGCTTGGCGTTCGCAATCATGGCGTTGGAATCCATGAAAGACGTTTCCTCGGCCTTGAGCGCGAGTTCCTTTTCGATAAGCACCCTCTGCATGGCCGCGACTTCGTCTTCTTTGCGCGAAAGCCTGACTTTATTGTCGTCTATCGCGTCCTCGACCTTAACGAGCTCAAGCTTAAGCCCTTCGAGTTCTTTTTTCGAAACTTCCCTGTGCCCTTTCAACTCCTCTATGTCGGAGGCAAGCCTCCCTATCGTCCTCTTAAGCTCGTCGGAGCGAAGACGCGCGAGTTCGATGACGCGTTCCTCCGCCTGAACGCCGGATTCGAGCTCAAAGCTCTTCTCCCTTAAGGCGTTGAAATCTCCTTCTTTTTCAAGGTACTCGATATTGGTTTTCTGAAGAAGCGTTTCGCGGCCCGACAGGTCCGCGCTAAGGGCTATTTCCCTGTCCTCGGATTCGGCTATGGCCTTCTCGACAAGAGACCTTTTGTCGAGCATGGCCTTCAGTTGAAGATACATGAGATAGAGGTCCAGCTTTTTGAGTTCGTCTTTAAAGGCCTTATACCTCTCGGCCTTCTTCGCCTGACGGTTCAAGGAATTAAGCTGGCGCTTCACCTCGGCCATTATGTCTCCGACGCGAAGCAGGTTTTGCCTGGTGGAATCGAGCCGCCTCAGCGCGGCGTCTTTTTTGTGCTTATACTTGTTTATGCCGGCGGCCTCCTCGAAGATGCTCCGCCTCTCTTCCGGCTTCGCCGTTATGAGCCACCCGACCTGCCCCTGCTCGATTATGGAATACGCTTCTCTCCCGATTCCGGTATCGCCGAAAAAGTCTATTATGTCCTTTAAGCGGGAAGGCACCTTGTTGATGAGATATTCGCTTTCGCCGGAGCGGTAAAGGCGGCGCTGGATTTCAATCTCCGGAAAGTTGGCGTAGCTTACGGGAGCCCTGCCCGACTCGTTCGAAAGGGTGAGCGTTACCTCGGCCATGCCGATCGGCTTGCGGGCCTCGGTGCCGCTGAATATCAAATCTTCCATGAGCTTGCCGCGGAGGTGCCTCGCGTTTTGCTCTCCTATGACCCACCTTATGGCGTCAACGATATTGCTTTTTCCGCAGCCGTTCGGCCCGACTATGGCCGAGGTGCCGGACGGAAAATGCATCTCCGTCCTGTCGGAAAACGATTTGAAACCGTGTATGGCGAGTTTTTTTATTTTCATATTTTTTAGCATGTTGGGTTCGGGGTACCCGCGCCAAGCGGCGCGGGTCGGCGTAACCCAACATGTGGCTATACCGTCCGTAGGGCATGTTAACAAAGTTTAAAATCTTTGTAAAGAATAAAATACCATACAAAGTATAAAAACGGGCCTAAACCACTATATATAGGGGTGTAGGCCCGAAAAATCATCATTGCTCCGAACCGCTCGCGCAGGACGGCGATAAAAGATTTTATTAATCGCCCGTATCTATTGTTTTTTCTTCGAGGTTTTCTTCAAAGCCTTTTTCTTCAATGCAAGGCTCTTCGCGTTTTTAAGCGCGGCCTGAGCCGCGGCGAGCCGCGCTATGGGCACCCTGAAAGGCGAGCATGACACGTAATCGAATCCGTTATTGTGGCAGAACTCAACTGTCGCGGGGTCTCCGCCGTGCTCCCCGCATATCCCTATCTTGAGTTTCGGCCTCGCGGCGCGACCGAGCGCTATGGCGGTCTGTATGAGTTTGCCGACTCCGTCCATGTCGAGCGACTGAAAAGGGTCTTCCTTCAGTATGCCGCTTTTTTTCTCGTCAACGTAGTCCGGCAAAAACCTTCCGGCATCGTCCCTGCTCATGCCAAGGGTCATCTGAGTAAGGTCGTTCGTTCCGAAGGAGAAGAACTCCGCCACCCCGGCAATCTTATCCGCGAGGAGCGCGGCCCTCGGAACCTCTATCATGGTGCCGACGAGATACTCCACCTTGACGCCCTGCCTTTTCATCACGTCTTCCGCGACCTCCCTCGTCATGGCGGCGAGGATTTCAAGTTCCTTACTGTCTATCACGAGGGGATGCATGATTTCGGGGAAAACCTTTATGCCCTTTTTCTTGCACTCGCAAGCGGCCTCCATTATGGCGGAGACCTGCATCCTTAAAATCTCGGGATAGGTTATGCAAAGGCGGCAACCCCTGTGCCCTAACATGGGGTTTGCCTCATGGAGCTTGTCAATCTTCCTCTTTACGACGTGGAACGGAAGCCCCAATGCCTGCGCCAGATGCTTCTGCTCGTTTTCGCCGTGAGGAACGAACTCGTGAAGCGGCGGGTCGAGGAGCCTTATGGTAACGGGTTTTCCTGTCATCGCCCTGAATATGCCCACGAAGTCGCGCTTCTGGAAGGGAAGCAATTCTTCGAGCGCGCTTTTCCTCGCCTCTACGTCCTCCGCCACAATCATCTTCTGTATGGCGAGACGCCTCTCGTCGGTATCGAAAAACATGTGCTCGGTTCTGCAAAGCCCTATGCCCTCGGCGCCAAATCTGATGGCGTTTTCCGCGTCATAAGGCGTGTCGACGTTCGTCCTTACCTTGAGACGCCTTACCTTGTCGGCCCATGTCATGAGGGTCTTATAGGCCTGAGGAAACTCCGGCTTTATGAGAGGCAACGCGGTTTTAAATACTTCTCCGGTGGAGCCGTTAATGGTTATCTCGTCGCCTTCTTTTATCACGGTCTTGCCGACTGTTATGGTCTTTTCGTGATAATCAATGGACAGGTCTTCGCACCCGACTATGCAGCACTTCCCCCACCCTCTCGCCACGACCGCCGCGTGAGAGGTCTTTCCTCCCCTTGCCGTAAGTATGCCCTTTGCCGCGTGCATTCCTCCGACGTCCTCGGGGCTCGTTTCTTTCCTGACGAGTATGACATTTTTGCCTTTCACAGCCCAGTCCTCGGCGTCCTTGGCGTTCATCACGACGCTTCCCGACGCGGCGCCCGGAACCGCCGCTATGCCTGTCGCGAAGAGTTTGGCCTTGAGTTCGGAAAGGTCTATCTTAGGGTCTATGACAGGATAGAAAAGCCTTTCTATGTCCTGAGTGCTTATGCGCAGTAAAGCCTCGTTTTTGGTTATGAGGCCCTCTTTTACCATGTCAACCGCCATCTTGAACGCGGCGTTCGGAGAGCGTTTTCCGCTCCTTGTCTGAAGTATGTAGAGTTTGCCTTCCTCTATGGTGAACTCTATGTCCTGCATGTCTTTATTGTGCTTCTCTAACTTTGCCCTTACCTTGTCCAACTGCTTATACACGTCAGGCATTATGTGCTTAAGGTCGCCTAAGTGAATGGGGGTGCGTATGCCCGCGACGACGTCCTCGCCCTGCGCGTTCATGAGGGCGTCGCCGTAAAATATCTTTTCCCCGGTGTTCGGGTCTCTCGTAAAACAAACCCCTGTGCCTGAATTCTCTCCCATGTTGCCGAAAACCATCTGCACGATATTGACGGCGGTGCCCTTAAGCCCGTTTATCTTTTCGACCCTGCGGTAGGTAACGGCCTTATCAGCCATCCACGAACCGACGACGGCCTCTATCGCGCCCCAGAGCTGGACTAATGGGTCTTGAGGAAAATCCTTGCCCGTATTGGCCTTGAAGACTTGCTTGAGCCTCGGTATGAGTTCCGTGAGTTCGGCCTCGTTCACGTCCGTATCGAACACGCGGGCCGTCCTTACCCCTAACCTTACCCTCGTTCTTGTTTCCTTTATGAGTTCCAATTCTTCCTCGAACTTCTCCCTCGCCACACCCATGGCAGTCGAGCCGTACATGGTTATGAAACGCCTGTAGGCATCCAAGACGAAACGCCTGTTATTGGTCTTTTTAGCGAGCCCCTCGACGCTTTTGTCGTTAAGCCCGAGGTTAAGGATGGTCTCCATCATGCCGGGCATGCTTCTTGCCGCGCCGCTTCTTACCGAGACAAGGAGAGGGTCGTTCGGGTCGCCGAGTGTTTTATTGACGAGTTTTTCAAGGCGCTTGAGGTTCTTTTCGACCTCTTGCTTAAGGCCGGAGGGGTATTTTTTGTTATTTTTATAATACGCGTCGCAGACCTCGGTGGTTATGGTAAAGCCGGCCGGAACCGGAAGCCCGACGTTCGTCATCTCGGCCAGACCCGCGCCTTTTCCGCCGAGGAGTTCCTTCATGTCCGACCTTCCCTCGGCTCTTCCGTTGCCGAAGAAGTAAACATATTTCTTTTTAGCCATACATTCCTCCGAAATCTTTATGATCTGTCATCCCCGTCCGCCTGAGGCGGACCATTTTGTCATTCCCGAAATCGCCCCTTCTTGTCATTCCCGCGGTGTTTTGAGCGGGAATCCAGAAAAGACGCTTATAAAAAGAACTGGTTCCCCGCTTAAGATTGCGGGGACAAGCTTTTGAGCGGGAATCCAGAAATTCTTTTAACTCCCTCTCCCTTTTTAATTTTTTCTCCTCTCCCCTTGTGGGAGAGGGTAGGGTGAGGGGTAAGGAAATGGTTGGAGTAATTAGAAAATTCAATCCCCGTATTCATGGGATACGTGAGTATAAAAGGTTAACAAAAAAACCCGAAAAAGTCATCAGAGAAATTATAACGAGGGAATGGGGAATGTGAACTAAGGTTACAGTACGGACCGATTCTATTTGAATGTGATTTTATAAATTCTATCAAATGAGTAATTCCCCGCCCAAAAATTTTTTCCGTCCCAAGTCATGCCGCTAAAATAATCCAGCGTATGCCCCTGTACGCTTCCGTATGCCTTAAGCACAGTCAAATTATCATCCATTCTATGCTTATAAAAAGCATCATTGAACGTATCGTAAGACCATAAATTTTCACCATCCCATGCCAATCCTTGACATCTTGCCCCGGGTGCCTTGAACGTTTCTGCAATTTCCCAATCACCTTCATGATTACGCTGCATTTTGTATATAAAAGAACCCTCTCCCGAAACCCTCGTATGTTGTCCGCTTGATACCCATAAATGTCCGTCAATCCACGTTAAGGCGTCTATGCTTTTTCTATCACCTAAGAATAGTCTTTCTATTCCTTCTACCTTTAATTTCAGCGAATCTCCCTGCGTAACAGGTTTAAATCTGACAAGATATAACTCCACCTTGTTGAAATCGACCTGCTTGGAACCTATCGTCAAAAAATATTCCCCGTCCCAAGCAAAAGAACCGTACCCGTGCGTGATGTTAACCTTAGCGCCTTCGAGAAGAAAATCCCCTGTTATAGATAAATATGTATCCATTGAATGAGAATAAAAACCGCGGTTTACGCCGGCTGAGGACATTGTCCAAATAGTATTCCCATCCCAGGCAACGCCAACGGGACGTCCTGGTGGATAAACATAACTCTCCATATTTATCTGAGAATCCGTAATCACATTAGATACTTCTTTTTTTCTTTTTTCACTCGCCTCTAAAACCTTATACTTTATCAATCCGTCTGTGTTTAAAGTCCAGAAATATTGACCATCATAAGCCAAACCGCCTATTGATTGCTGGAAATTTTCCATCGGAAAATGTTTTATCTTTCCGTCAACTATTTCGACAAATTTATTTCTTATGGTATCCACTAAAAAAATTCTTCCTTCAACTATAGCTAATGCCTGCAACCTCATCTCCAAATTTATTTCATCTGCTTTAACTATCTCATCGGATCCTTTGATTTTATAATGCATAAGGCTCTTGCTATAGCCCCCTGTATACAAATCTTCTCTGTCAATAGCCATGGCATAAGGATATGTATCGGCGCCTTCGACATTAAATATGCGCTCTACCACGAAAATATCGCCTAATTGATTAAATCTTACAATCTTCCCATCCCCCATCGTTGCAACCCACATATGGGACCCGTCCCACCCCATGGCGGAAATTTTACCAATTTCAAGGTTGTATATATTTTCAACCCTCGCGCTGTCTCCGGTATTTATCCGATAAACTTTACTCTCATATGTACCTATAAGAAGATTTTTACCATCCCAAATCATATCAAAGTATTGAGAATTTTCAAGAAACGGAAGATGATATCTTGAAATTTCTCTTAACGTAAATACGGGGGGCAATTCTTTCTGATCGTCAATTCTCCAGAGCCCGCGTTCCGCAATAAATGTGCCACAGCCTGCACAAAGCAGTAGCAAAAGACAAGTTAGATAGGCTTTATGGAATATACTGCACCTAAACATTTACAACCTCGTCATTTAACGAATATGCAGATAAACATCTCGGATTCCAATCTCTCAATAATCCCGAAAACACCATACTTAATTCCGTTCACCCTTCGATAGTTCGACAAGCTCACTACTCAGGGCGAACGATTTTCCCCCGCACCCCACCCTGCCTCCCCTTGTAAAGGGGAGGAGAAACAATCTACCTCAAACTCCCGGTAATCTCCCCCACCCTCTTAATAGAATGTCTTTTCATATAATCTTCAATTCCTTCGAGCACTTTAATAGAGGCCTCAGGGTCGAGGAAGTTGGCCGTGCCGACCTGAATCGCGGACGCTCCTGCTATCAGGAATTCCAAGGCGTCGTTCGCCGTGACTATTCCGCCTATTCCTATAATCGGCGTTTTCGCCACTTTAGCCGCCTCGTAACACATCCTCACGGCTATTGGCCTTATTGCAGGGCCTGAAAGGCCTCCTGTTATGGTCGTAAGAATCGGACGCCTTTTCTCCACGTCTATGGCCATGCCGGGGATTGTGTTTATCAGGGATATGGAATCTGTCCCCGCCTCCTCGACCGCCCTTACCATTACCTTTATGTCGGAGACGTTCGGGGAGAGTTTTGTCATGAGATGAAGTCTTGTCGCTTTCCTCACTATCTCGACGACCTTGGCCGCCTCAAGAGGGTCAACGCCGAAACTCATGCCGCCTTTTTTAACGTTCGGACAGGAGATGTTTATTTCAAGGCCGGATACGCCCTCGGCTCCGTCGAGCCTCCGTGCCACCTCGGCGTACTCGTCAAGGGTTTCGCCGAATATATTTGCTATGACTTTTGTTTTGAGTTTTCTGAGTTTCGGGAGTTTTTCGTTTATAAAGGCCTCGACCCCCACGTTTTGAAGGCCTATGGCGTTAAGCATTCCGCAGGGCGTTTCCACGATGCGCGGAGGCGGGTTGCCCTGTCTCGGCTTTAAAGAAAGCCCCTTCACGACGACCCCTCCGAGCCGTCCCACGTTCATGTGAGGAGAGAACTCGACTCCGTAACCAAAGGTGCCGGAGGCCGTCATCACGGGATTCTTGAGTTTAAGCCCGTTCAGGTTTACGCTTAAATCTAAAGTCTTTCCCATTCAATGACCTCGCTTTTAAAAACAGGGCCGTCCGAGCAGACCATGTCATAGCCTTTATTAATCTCAATGCCTCCGTTGCATCTTGAAACCAAAACCGCGCATCCGAGGCACACGCCTATTCCGCACGCCATGCCTCGCTCGAGAGAGACATAGGATTTTACTCCATGCTCCGCGCTCACGCGGCTTACCTCTTTTAACATCCCGATTGGACCGCACGCGTAAACGACCGTACCTTTCTTCAACTCCTCTTCGAGAAGAGAAGTAACAAATCCCTTTTTACCGATAGAACCGTCTTCTGTCGAGACCTTTACCTTTACTCCTATTTTCTTGAAATCAGCCGCTATCTTAAGCTCTTTTGAGTTTCTCGCTCCGTAAAGAAGCGTTACGGAAATATTCTTTTTAATCGCGTTTTTCGCCAAGAGATAAAACGGCGCGACCCCGACTCCTCCGGCCACCATCACGAGGTTCTCTTTTGCCGAAGGCACAGGGAAGCCGTTCCCCAATGGGCCTAAGACGTCAACAGTATCTCCGGGCATGAGCCCCGACATGATTGACGTGCCTTTGCCGACGACGCGATAAAAAATCTCGACTCCTTCATTACCCTGAAACACATCAAAAACCCCGAAAGGCCGCCTGAGAAGCGGGTCAAAAGAATCCGTAATCCTGAGCATGACGAACTGCCCGGGTTTGACGTTGCCGTGCCTCCACTTAAGCGCCATTCTGTAGAAACCGGCTCCAACGCTTTTATTATGTATGATGATTGCCTTAGGCATAACGACAAAAACTCCAGTCTATCAAGAAAAGGCCGAGGCATTTTTCGGGGCAAACGCCGGGGCGCCCGCCCCATAGGGCGGGTCGTGAGCCAAAGACAAGGAAAAATCGGCTGGACAAAACGGAGCATACCTTTTTGGGTATGTGAGTATTTAGACAGCCGGTTTTGACACAGTATTTGGCCAAAGATTGCGTTTGCCCTCCCTACTGCTCAAACTCATCCATATCCAGCATCATCACTATCGCGTCTTCGTTTCCGTAATACTTCTTTCTTACGTAAACTCCCTTGAAACCGAACCTGTCGTAAAGTTTCTTTGCCGATTCGTTCGACGTCCTCACCTCGAGGTAGGCCTCTTTAACGCCTTTTTCGAGCATGAATACCAAAGAAAACGAAAGAAGCCTTTTCCCGAGCCCCCTGTTCCTCATCTCCGGCTTAACGGCTATGTTAAGGATATGGGCTTCGTCGGCCACTATCCAGAACACTATGTACCCGGCAAGCATTTCCCTGCCGTCCAAAACCGCCTTTTCGACGAAACAGTAGGATATGGGGCTTTTGAGTTCTTTTTCGAAAAATTCCCTGAGCCAGGGACGAGGGAATGACGCGTTCTCTATTTCCATGACAACGTCTATGTCGAACGAAGTCATGGGAAGTATCTTAATGGACGCGGGAATGCGCATATATACGGACGTTTTATTTTTCGTTGACCGTGAATATCAGGTGCCAGAAATCCGCCTTACGGAGCTTATAAACGCTTTTCACCTTAAGGCCGCTCCTGTCGAGAAACTCGTCCATACAGAGGTCCGACCTCCAGCCTATCATCTTGCTCACCGGATTGAAGACCTTCTGAAAACCCGCGACCATCTTGTTTCTGCTTTTAAAATGGTTCACTATGACGATGTTGCCGCCCTTCTTGCAAACCCTCTTGGCCTCGGATATGACCTTATACGGATCCGGCACCACGCTTACCACGTGAGATATGAAGACGTTGTCGAACGCGTCGTCGTCGAAGGCGAGTTGCATGGCGTTCATCTCGAAAAGCTCGACGTTTTTAAGGCCCAAGTCCGCGACCTTCTGCTTGGCCTGCTTGAGCATCTCGCTCGAGAGGTCTATGCCCACGACCTTGCAATCGCGGGGGAAGACGTCAAGGGAAAGGCCCGTCCCGACGCCCACGTCAAGCACGATTGAACCCGGAGTTATGTTCATGCGGCCTATGGCGTGCCTTATCCTCGGATAAAAAAATCTTTTGAAAAGCGCGTCATATACCGCCGAATACCCGTTATATATCCTTTTTACCGCGTCCGTCTCCAAATCGAAACCCCTCTATGAAAGATTCTTTACGTAAACCAGCTTATCGTCGCCGGGCTTGAAAAAATCCTTCAACACGGCCTCCTTGGCAAAACCGGCGCCTTCGTAAAATCCCCTCGCCGCCTCGTAAGTCGAAAGGCTCGACGTCTCGACGACCATCTTCCTCGCGCCGGCCTTATGCAACAAGGCCTCGATATGCCTCATGAGGAGCTTTCCCATGCCCTTGCCCCTTTGCTTGGGGTCCACTATTACCCAGTAAACGTCATACACCCCGGTTGCTATGCCGTCCGCGCCGTAGCACGCGTAACCGAGCGGCGCTCCCTTGTCCGCGGCGCAGACGAACCTGTAATCGCCTTTATCCCTGCCGGACAGATAGGCTTCGAGAAGCTCTATGGCGCAAGAAACTTCGGCTTGGGTCAGGTTCTCCGTCCTTTTGATAATGGATATTATAGCAGTTTTGTCCTTTTTTTCTACCTCTCTTACCGATAATCCCATAGCCCCGTCCGTCCCGATAAAACACCCGCGGATTTACTATTGATACCTGCGTTCCGCGAGGCCTATTATTTCCGCGATGAAGTCCGCGTAGCCCAAGCCGTGAGCCTTGGCCGCGCGGGCAAGTCCGGCGTCAACCGAAATATCCGGGTTCGGGTTTACCTCAAGCACCCTTATGCCGCCGTCCGAGGCGAGCCTCATGTCAACCCTCGCGTAGTCCCTGCAATCGAGCGCCGCGTAAGCCAATAACGCCGCGCTCGATAAGCGTTCTTTGAGTTCTTCCGGCACGTTCGCCGGGCAAACCGGAGGCGTCGCCATATAAAAAGGACTTTTTTCTATCCACTTCGCCTCATAGCCGCAAACCTTGGCCACGCCCGGCGGATAATTAGAATAATCTATCTCGGAGGGAGGAAACGCCCGGGCGTCATTCCCCTTGCCTATGACGGACACGTTGAATTCCCTGCCCGGAACGTACTCTTCTATGATGGCGCTTTGCTTATGATTAACGAGCACCCGCTTCACCGCCCGTTCGAGGCTTGGGCCGTCGCCGACCACCGAGTCGGCGTTTATGCCGATGCTCGCGTCCTCCGAAACAGGCTTTACTATGAGGGGAAAACAAAGGCCTTGGGGAAGCCCTGAAACAGGCGTATCGGCTATGACATAAGACGCCGTCGGCACGCGCGCGTTTTTAAGTATGGCCTTTGCCCAGCCCTTATTCAAAGCCACTCCGAGCGTAAGAGCGGAATTGCCCGTGAACTTGACCCCGTAGAGTTCGAGAAGAGCGGCCACGTTCATCTCAAAGGCGCTTTTCTCGAATGCCCCCTCGCAGAGGTTGAAAACCATGTCGCAATCCGGAGCGGTAACTTCCTTTAAAAACCAATCGAGGTTCCCGTTGCGAAGCGGCGTGAAAACGGTCTTGAAACCCTTGCCGCAAAGCGCCTCGCTCACGGCCTTCGCGGTATCGCCGACGTCTCCGAAGACGATATCCTCGCCTTTGTAATTCACGCGCTCCGGGCCGTCGTCATTATAAATAATCCTTACCTTTTCAACCTTCATATGCCGTGCCTTTTCCTCGCGCAATCCAAAACCTCGTTTACGAGTTCCGCGAAGCCCATGCCCGCGGCCCTCGCGGCCTTTGGAAAGCACGAGTTCTGCTCCGGATTCGGCAATATCCCCGGAAGGGGATTGAGTTCGATTATGTTAGGCGCTCCCTTGGAATCAAGCCTTATGTCTATCCTGCACCAGTCTTTCACGTCAAGGCAGTTAAACGCCAAAATTGCGGCCGACGTTATCGCCTTATGAAGGGAATCGTCGAGCTTGGCCGGGCACGTGAATATGTCGAGCGGGGATTCGGGCGTGTCGTAAACCCACTTGGCTTCGTAAGAATATATCGGGTTCGCGCCCTCGGGAAGGCTCGAGTAATTTATCTCGACCACGGGAAGGGCCTTTAAAGACGCCCCGTTTCCCAGAAGCGCGACCGTGAACTCCCTGCCCGGCAAAAACTCCTCGACGAGCGCGGGCTCGTTATAATCGGAAAAAACCGACTTGGCCTTCTTTCTCAGGGACGCCTCTTCGCGGACTATCGAATCGTTTTTAACGCCTTTGCTCGACCCCTCGTAAAGAGGCTTCACTATCAAGGGATATTTTAAATCTTTCGGAACGCGAAAACCTTTTTCAACCGCGACAAAACCCTTGGGCGTGGCAATCCCGTGATAAGAGAGTATTTCTTTCGCTCTGGCCTTATTAAGGCAAAGCGCGAGGGTTAACGGGGAAGAACCGGTGTAGGGTATGGAGAGGAAATCCAGCATGGCCGGCATTGCCGATTCTCTGCCTTCGCCCGAGGTCCCTTCGGCCATGTTGAAAACAATCCCGGGCTTTAGCCTGCGCAGTTTTTCATACGCCTCGACGTCCGCAAGGACGAGATGCACCTCTCCGTGCTTTTCCAAAAGGGCGTCCCTTACGGCGGCAATGGTCTCCATGTCGTCCCACTCGGCGTAATAATCCATCGGGCGCCCGGAAGAGACGGTATCCTCCGACTTTGCGTTATAGGTTAGCGCGACCCTCATGCGAGACGTCTTACAGGATGAGCACGGCGGCGGCAACGACGGTGGTGAACTTGCCCTTCTTGCCGATAGCCGACTGGGTTATGTTGGTCGTCTTTACTATCTTGTCGCTTATCTTGTATATCTCTTTTTTCTCGTCCCACCCGAGATTTTCGTCGAGCTCGATGCCCAGAGTCGAGGCGAGCATGGCGGCCGCCAAGTCCTCGGCGTAATCGCCGGCCACGCTGTCGCTCTGCCCGTAGGCGTGATGCTCGGAAAGATAACCGTAGAGATTTTTATTGACCGGTATGGCGCAGCCGACCGAGGCCGCGATAAGGCGTCCGTGCTCGTTGCTGGAAATCCTGCTCATGACGCAAAAAAGTATCTGCCCGGGTTGCAACAACTTTACCCCGTGGGACCGGGGTATGGTCTTGCACCCGGGAGGGAATATGCTGGATACGCTCACAAGATTATACTTCTCGATGTTGGCGTCCCTCAAAGCGAGTTCGAACGAATGCAATTCCTCTTTGTGCGTGCCGACCCCTTTCGTTAAAAACACCCTCTTAGGTACGTACAACATTTTATCAACCCTCCGGTCTTTTTATTGTTGATAAAAAAAACGCCTTCGTCGAGCCGCCTGTTCACGCAACCCGTTGTCTTACAGGCAAGCTTGGCGGCCATGAAATCAAGGGCCGGGTTGCGGCGCGAGCTCGACCGCGTCGAAACCCGCTTAATAAGTCCCTTCCTTTAAATTCCTGTAACTCGATGTCACCTTGTCGCCGTACCGGCTCGGCGGGTCTTCCCCGCGCCCCAGCCTCGCGGTAACCAACGTCGGCCCGGAGCTGTAAGCCGCGAGCGCCGTGCCGTTATCCTCGTAAGCGTTAAAAAGCACGGCGAGGTAATACACTCCCATCTTCACGTTGAGTTCCGGGTCATAGAGGGTCTTCTCGCCCTCCCATTTTATGCCGAGCTCATTGGCAAGGTATTGCCCGGTGTCCTCCCGAATCTGCATGAGCCCGGCCGCGCCCTTTTCGGACCTCGCCCAGTTGTAAAAAACGCTCTCCGTCTTTATGACGGCCAAAACCAATAAAGGGTCGAGCCCGTAATTCCTGCTTTCCCTCACTATCGCGTCCGCGAGCCTTACCTCCGCGGCGCGGGAGAGCCCTGTGCGATACTTGGCAAGCACAGCCACCGCGAGTTCCTTTTCCTCGTCAACAGGGTTCACGGCCGTCGTCTGCGCGGAAACAACATAAAACGCCGCGAGCACGGCCGCGAGCGCCTTGATATTCAACGTCCTTCCCATATACCGTCCCATGATAAATTCCCCCCTCATCCTCGGTAAAAATTTTTAACTATTTATTATATTTTCTTTTGCTTTTCCTGTCAAGGAACTTGCGTTGCTTTTCATTGTGCCGACGGCTTTATGTCCTTCACGTTAAGCCGTACGCTCTGAACTCCCCGCCACTCGTCAACATACGGATAAAACGCCACGTCGAAATTATTCCCCTTAATCGGGTGAAGCCCCGCCATGCGGAACGCCATCGCGCTCTGCACCGTTCCGTTCTGGCGCATCTTTATCCTCAAGTGCTTTTCCTTCACCACTTCGGTATTGAGTATGTCCGCGCCAATGGCGCAGAAAAGAGGCTTTTCGTTCGCCTGACCGAAAGGCTCCAATCGCTTAAGCTCTCCGAGGAGCCTTAGATTAAGTTCGTCAAAAGACACCATGCAATCGAGTTCGACCTCGGGAATCAAATCTTCGTCCGAAAGATTCGAGTTCATGTAAGCGATAAAGGCCGCCCTGAAATCATCTAACTTATCCCTCCTTACGGTAAGCCCTGCCGCGGCCCTGTGGCCTCCGTATCTTTCAAGGAGATGCGCCGCGCTCTTAAGCCCCTCGAAAACGTTACAGCCCTTCACTCCCCGGACCGAGCCGCGTCCCGTATCGCCGTCCATGGCGATCAAGGCGACCGGTTTCGCGAATCTCTCGGCAAGTCGTCCCGCCACTATGCCTACCACTCCGGCGTGCCAATTATCCGAAGCGAGCACAAGCGCCCTATCCGTGCCGCCGTCCGCCTCAGGCGGAGCAAGTTCCAAAGCCTCGGTTAAAATCCGCGCCTCGACCCCCTGCCTCGATATGTTTTCGGAATTGAGCTTTTTGGCGAGAAGCCTCGCCTCGTCCCTGTCTTCGGTTATAAGAAGCCTTAACGCGGTGTCCGCGTGGGCAAGGCGTCCGGCGGCGTTAATCCTCGGAGCGAACTGAAAGGCGATGTTTTCCGCGGTAATGTCCATTGTATTAATACCCGAGACTTCCTTAAGAGCGACAATGCCCGGCCTCGCGGAAAAACTCAGCTCCTTAAGTCCCCAACTCACGAGGATTCTGTTTTCGTCTGTAAGAGGCACCATGTCGGCGATAGTGCCTATGCACACGAGGTCAAGATACTTCTTGAGATTCGGGCTTAAGAAAGACGTGTCTTTTTTCAACTCGGCCCTCAATGCCATCAAGAGATTAAACGCGACTCCCGCGCCGGAGAGCCCCTTAAACGGAAAAAGGCAATCCTTCCTCATCGGATTTACGATTGCGTAAGCAGGAGGAATTCCGTCCGGGGGAAGATGATGGTCGGTAACGATGCAGTCTATGCCGATAGAAGAGGCAAAAAGTATCTCACTGTGATTCGACGTGCCGCAATCAACCGTTATGATAAGCTTCGCGCCTCCGCCTGAGGCGGATGAGGCAAGACGCTTTATTGCCTCGACATTAAGCCCGTAACCCTCGGCCTTCCTGTCGGGGATGCAGGTCAAAACATCCACGCCGATCTCCCTGAAAAAAAGATAGAGAAGCGCCGAAGCGCTTACCCCGTCCACGTCATAATCGCCGTATATCGCTATCTTTTCTTTCTTCTGAAGAGCCGCTACTATCCTCTTTACCGCCCTGTCCATATCCTTCATGAGGAACGGGTCGTAGAGGCTTCTCAGGTCAGGAGAGAGAAAAGAAAAGGCCTTGCCGCAATCAACAAGGCCGCGATTTATGAGCAATTGAGCCGTAACGGGAAGCACGTCGAGTTCCCTTGAAAGAGATTCTTGGAGTTCTTTATTGGGAGGACTCAGCTTCCAGAGTTTTTTCATCCGCCCCCGCTATCAGTCATTGCGAATCCGTCCGCCAATAATCCGCCAATCAGTAAGGCGGAGCGGACGGATGAAGCAATCTCTCTTTATGATTTCCTCGAAAAAATCCGATTGCCCGGATAAAATTCTACCAGCAAAATCCGAAACAATCAAGGCTTAAAAGGAGAAAAGCAACGGTTATCAGCGGGAGTGAACGGAGGGGTAAAGGACACAACGAAGATAATGAATATGCTGTCCCTCGAATTACCGGCATACAGGCAAGATAGCAGAAAAGTTTTCCAAATTGCCCGTCTAACCGGCTTGCGCGTATCTATAACTCAACTGAGCTTTTCGCGCAATGAAAGATAGCGGGGAACTTACATTTTTACTTGTCTGTTTTTGTTCAGCCTTCCTTATCTCTTCGAGAACTGCGATAGTATTTTTCACCTTCCCATCGAACGATGTATAAACCACAGTCTTTAGTATCTTTTCATATGCCGGATTTATCCTGTTGTAACCCTTTTCCCATCTGGTAACAGTTACCGGCGTAACGCCTAGAAGCGAGGCTAACTCCTTCGAACTTTTATGTATCGCCTTCCTCAGAAACCTTATCTCTTCGCCTGAGAGAGTGGTGGGCTTACGAACAATGACCCTTGCGATCACCGCGTGCAACTGCATAAATGCCGGAATCTCGATTATCGTATGACCGCATCCACACTTGTAAATTGGGATATTTTTCAAGAGGACATTCTCAAGCCCGCTCTCCGTATACTTATAATTTCCAACGGTCTTATGGCATGCCTGATGGCATTTCTCACACTTCATAATTACCTCGTCTTAAATATCGTTATACACTTTATTGATGTGCGGCTTGGAAAAGTTATAACCAAAACGGTTGCCGCCTTGGAGTCTATTGCTCTCCCCTTTACCCTGTAACGCCATTCACCATGTTTTTGGTCTAACTCCGGCTCGTCAACTATAAGCCCGTTTTCCAATATGTAATGCGCATCATTAATGTCGAGGCGGTCGTTTTTAAGTTCCTGCTTGAAATGCTCGGTATAACCAATAGAATACTTGCCGCTAATTAGGGATTTCTTCACTATCTCCCTTATCAACTTATTAGCCTGCGCTTTTGGATACGGAGGATGACTGCTCATGAAAGATTATCGCCGTGTTAATTTAATTATCACACAATGCACGCCCGATGTCAACAAGTTGAACTTCTTCATACTATAAAGTGTATCTTTCCTATCCCTACCTTCGTATCTTATGATTCTTTTTATGAAACTTCGGTGAAATTATTCTACCTCCCCCTCTAAAAAAAACAAAACGGCGTTGGTCGCGCAAAGTCACGACGCTCCCCTAAGTCTTTATCAAACTCCCCTTCTTCTTCCAGATAAGAAGAAGCGGACTCGCCACGAATATCGAAGAATACGTGCCGACTATGATGCCCAAAAGGAGAGCCAATGAAAAATCATGTATGACTTCCCCTCCGGCGACGTAGAGCGCGACGACGGCAAGGAACGTGGTGCCGGAGGTGACGATGGTTCTGCTCAGAACTTCGTTTATGCTCCTGTTGATGAGGGGTATGAGTTCCTCTTTGGCGCCTTTTCTCAGGTTTTCCCTTATCCTGTCGAACACCACGACCGTGTCGGTAAGGGAGTATCCGGCTATAGTCAAAAGCGCGGTTATGATTAAGAGATTGAGTTCTTTATCCAGAACGAAAAATATCGCGAACACGGCAAGCACGTCATGCAATGTCGCTATGACCGCCGCGACTCCGAACCTGAACTCGAACCGCCACGCCACGTAGATGAGTATGCCCAGCATCGAGACGGCTATGGCATAGAGCGCGTCCTTCTGGAGTTTCTTTCCGACCGTGGGGCCGACCTCCGATATGAGGTCAATCACGTAAGGATTTTCGGGCATGGAAGCCGTGAATATGTCCCCTATGGCCTTCTCGACTCCTTTGACGTCCCCGCCCCTCTTTACCCTTACAAGCAACTTATTCGGCTCGGCGAATTCCTGCAAATCCGCGTCATTGTAACCGCCTGCTTCGAGCGCCTTCCTCGCGTCCTCGATGCGGACGGGCTTCTCGAACCTGTAATTCACCACAAGACCTCCGGCAAAATCGGTTCCGAGGTTGGCCTTGCCGAGCGGCACGGCCAAAATGGCCATAAAACCGGCTATCACAAGTATCAGCGACGCCACAAGGGCGATTTTGCGTTTGCCCATGAAGTCAAAGGAAGTTTTGCCAAGGATGTTCATATGCCTCCGGTCAGATACTGATTTTTTTAATCCCGAACTTCTCGCTCTGAATGTCGAAGGCGAGCTTGGTTCCGACAAGAGCGGTAAAGAGGTTTATGAATATGCCGGTCGAGAGCGTAACCGCGAAACCCTTTATCGGGCCGCTCCCGAACTGAAAGAGCACGGCCGCCGTGATGAGGGTCGTAACGTGCGAGTCCACTACCGTCCACCACGCCCTGTCGTAACCGGCCTGTATGGCGGAGTGCGCCGTCCTTCCCGCCTTAAGCTCCTCTTTTATCCTTTCCAATATGAGGACGTTCGAGTCGACTCCCATGCCTATGGTCAAAACTATGCCGGCGATGCCGGGAAGCGTGAGAGTGGAATTGAAGTAAGCCATTACTCCGAGGAGCATCACGATATTCAGGAATACCGCCACGTCGGCTATAAGGCCGGAGGTCTTGTAATAAACGAGCATGAAAATCAAGACGAGCGCCGCTCCGACTATTCCCGCGTTTATTCCGGCGGCTATGGAATCCCTGCCGAGGCTCGGGCCTACGGTAACGTTCTGGGCTATGGTAACGGGCGCGGGCAACGCCCCGGCCCTCAAAACTATCGCGAGGTCGGCCGCCTCTTCGTTCGTAAAGCCGCCCGATATCTGCGCCCTGCCTCCCGCAATCTTCTCCCTTATCACCGGGGCAGAGTGGACGTTTCCGTCGAGCATTATGGCGAGCCTCTTATTGACGTTCTTTTCCGTAATCCTCGCGAAAACGCGCGCGCCCGTGGAATCGAACGTCAAAGACACGTAAGGTTCGTTGAACTGCGGGTCGAACGCGACCCGCGCGTCGGAAAGAAGGTCTCCGGTCAAGAGCACCTCTTTTTTCACGATATAAGGGATTTCCGTAACAGCGTCGGTCGCGGGGTCGATATTCTTGCCGTAAACAACCTCGCTTCCGAAAGGCGCTCCCCTCCGAACGGCCTCGGACGGGTCGCCCGCCTCGTCAATGAGCCTGAACTCCAATACCGCCGTCTTCCCTATGAGGGAGATGGCCCTCTCGGTATCTTTGAGCCCCGGAAGCTCCACAACTATCGAGTTATCGCCCTGCCTCTGTATCAGGGGCTCGGACACTCCGAATTTGTCTATCCTGTTTCTTATGGTTTCCAAGGCCTGTGTGGCAGCCCATTCCTTTATCCTTTTAATTTCGTCGGTCTTCAACTCGAAGAAAATCCTGCCGTCCTTTGTCTCGGATACGGAAAGCGCCGGATACTCTTCGGAGACGAGTTTTTTAATGGCCGAGGCGGCCTCCTCCGAGGCATACGCGACGTCTATGGAATCGATTCCGGTTCTCGTAACGCTCGTATAGAGGATGCCTTTTGTCTTAAGGGACGTTTCCATGGAGCCGGAAAGCCTCTGAGTGTAGTTTTCAACGGCCTTATCCTGTTGAACGTCCAGAACAAGATGCATGCCGCCCTGAAGGTCAAGCCCCAAGACCATCTTAGGGACATTATCCACCCATGCGGCAGGAAGCCTCTTTGACAACGGAGTCGAGGGAAGAAATAGAAGGAGCGCGACTGCCGTAAAGACAACGATCATTACGGAGCGCCACATTATGCTTTTCATTGAAACTCTCCAGGATAATTATTGGTTACCGCGGAAATGCGGCCACGGAACAAGCGGCTACGCGGCGGCCTCCGGCTTTCTTGTCTGCACCGCGCCTCTTTCTATCTTGATACGGACGTTCTCGGCTATCTCCACCGTGAGGGAATCTTCCTTTACCGAGGTAACCTTGCCGTAGATACCGCCCCTTGTGACGATAGTGTCGCCCTTTTCTACCTTTCCGAGCATCTCCCTGTGCTGCTTCGCGCTCTTTTGCTGGGGCCGGATAAGAAGAAAATAGAATATGAATATGAATGCCACTATCGGGAGGAAACTTATTAATCCCGAGATGCCTCCGGTGGCCGCCGGGGCCGCTTCTTCCGCGTACGCTACTGCTACAGGTAAAATATTTAACACGTCCTAATACCTCCGTTTGATTTATTATTTTTCCTCTTCAGCGAGTTTGGAAAAAAACTCCGCTTTGAACCTTGAAAACTCTCCCGTCTCTATCGCCGCCCTCACGCGCTTCATGAGGGCGATATAATGGAAGAGGTTATGAATTGTATTCAGCCTCGAGGCGAGTATCTCTCCGGCCATGTAGAGGTGCCGGAGATACGCCCTCGAATAATTGGCGCACGTATAACAGCCGCACTCCGCGTCCAAGGGAGCGGGGTCCCGCTCGTACCGGCTATTCTTTATAACCAATTTCCCCTTACTTGTAAAGAGAGTTCCGTTCCGCGCCATCCGTGTCGGCAAAACGCAGTCGAACATGTCTATTCCCTTCTCCACGCAAAAAACCAAATCCTCCGGAGTTCCGACGCCCATAAGATACCTCGCCTTATCGGACGGGAGATGAGGCGAGGTGGAATCCACCATAGCGAGCATGAGGTCTTTCTCCTCCCCCACCGAGAGCCCGCCTATGGCGTATCCGTCGAATCCGATCTCGACCGTTCTTCGCGCGCTCTCGGCCCTGAGTTCGGGATACATCCCTCCCTGCACTATGCCGAAGAGGGCCTGCGCGGGGTTCGTCTTCGCGGCCTTGCACCTCTCTGCCCAGCGAAGCGTAAGTTCCATCGAGTTTCTTACGTAGTCCTTTTCCGCAGACGCCGGAGGACACTCGTCCAGCGGCATCATTATGTCGGAACCCAGCGCCTCCTGCACGGAAATGGCCTTTTCAGGGGAGAGAAAACACATCTCCCCGTCCAGATGGCTTCTGAACTCCACTCCTTCTTCGGTCAGGTTTCTCAAGGGGGCAAGGCTGAAGACCTGAAACCCGCCGCTATCGGTAAGTATGGGTCTGCTCCAGTTCATGAACCTGTGCAACCCTCCGAGTTCCCTCACGAGTTCGTGACCCGGACGCAGAAAAAGATGATAGGTGTTGGCGAGGATTATCTCCACCCCGATCGAGGTCAGCTCTTCCGGGGTCATGGCCTTTACCGTGGCCTTTGTGCCGACAGGCATGAAAACAGGCGTCTCGACCGTTCCGCGAGGAGTAGTTATCCTGCCGCGCCTCGCGCCTGAAGGGTCTTTTTTTAAGAGTGTGAAAGAGAAGGTCATGGGTAAAAGAGCGGCATTAAGGCCCCAAATAGAAGATCGTAAAAAAGATTAGCGAAGCCGCCAATATCAATGGTGCCGGAGGGGGGGGTCGAACCCCCACGGGATTGCTCCCACGGGATTTTGAGTCCCGCGCGTCTGCCAGTTTCACCACTCCGGCGGAAGATTATATCTAATAACATACGCGCGCCGGCATAGTCAAGGGCAAAGCCCTTGACTCGCATGGAAAATACCTCCGGATTCCCGCTCAAAAGCCTGTCCCCGCCCGCTACAAGAAGCGAGGTCTCGCCCGCCACAGGCGAGGCGGACAATCTTAAGCGGGGAACCGGATAAAAAAAGGGGCGACCGCGGGAATGATAGAAGAAAGAGACTGGATTCCCGCTTCCGTCCGCCTCAGGCGGAGCGGACGGAAATGACAAGAAGGGTAGCCCGAGGAAATGACAAAAATAATATTTTATTTTTCGATAAAAAATTACTCCTTCACGTATCACGGCTTTTAAGCGGCAATACTTAACCTTATCTTGTAATTTGGGGTTGCCTTCAAAATACTTCGGGTATATACTACGTGCATGTTAAGCACAAAAAACATCTTAAAAAGGCTCAGGACCGCGAGAGAGGAAAAGCCCCTGAGTCAGGAACGCCTTGCGAGGCGTCTCAACATAGACAGGACCACCTACATCAGGAAGGAAAAAGGCCATATCCCCATCACTACCGAAGAATGGATGAAGATTGCCGAGGCAATGGACAAGGAACCGTCCTTTTTCTTCGATTCCGGCCGTGAAAGGCTGAGGGGCACCCACACCGGACGGTGCGGGTCGGGCGAGGCCGAAGAGCCTGAAAGGCTGGTTCTCGCGCTTTGGAGGACGCTCGGCGCGGAAGAAAAAAGAGACTTTGCGGCCTGTCTGCGCCTTATATTCAGAGCAGTGAGAAAAAAGAAGGTTCAGGGCGCACTCTCGGCGCTCGCGGGAATATAAACGCGGCGATAAGGCGCGGCAATCGCGCGGGCCTCGCGGCGCGGCGCGGGCTTATCAACAGGGTTACGTGCTTAAGGCGCACAAGAGTTGAACGCGAAATTAAACGCGGCTTTAATTTAAACGGCGCGCTATTCCTTCTTGAGGTGGACCGTGCTTATCGGAAACGGTATCTCTATGCCTTCTTTGCCGAATCTCGCGAATATCCTTTTCCTGAGCTCGTGCTGCGCTATGTACTGGTCCACGAATTCCGAAACCCGGCATATGAGCGTGAAATCGAGCGAATACGCGCCAAAGCCCGGTATGAATCTGACAAACGGGGCAGGCTCTCCGAGAAGTCCCGGCACTTTCCCGACGGCTTTGCTTGCCTCCTCGACGAGAATCTTTTCGACCGTGTCGGGGTCGCTCCCGTAACTTACGCTTATCGGAATGAGGAGGGACATCTCTTTCTCCGGAAGGTTATAGTTCGTTATTACGCTCTGAGCGAGCTTATTATTGGGAATGATGACTATGTTATTTTGGAGTTTCCTTATCTTGGTCGTCCTCCACCCTATGTCCTCCACGTAGCCCTCTTCGCCGTCGCCTATCTTCACGTAATCTCCGGCCTTGAGAGTCCTCTCCATAAGCAGATGCATGCCCGCGAAGAGGTTAGATAAAGTGTCCTGAAGCGCCAAGGCCACGGCAAGGCCTCCGACGCCGAGGGCCGTGAGTATGGGGATTATGGAAATGCCGAGGCTGTTTAGAATTATGAGCAGCCCTACGGTATAAACCATGACCTTTACCACGCTCTTCAATATCCCTGTAGCGGGGATATTAGCGTCGGACTTGTCCACGTAATACCGGATGAGACTCGTGCCGAGCCCGGCCATGGCCATTGTCACGGAAAATATTATTACCGCGTTAAGGGCCTTAAGCCCGTAGGCAACGTACTTCGGAGAAAAATCCGACGTCGCGAAGGCGACGTAAAGGGCTATCGCCACAACCCAGAATATAGAGGGATGCCTCAAGACATCGAGCGCTATGTCGTCAAGTTCGTTCTCCGTCGTCCGCGCCCATCTTTCCACGACTCCGATAACGACGCGCCGGACGATAAAAAGCGCCGCGCCGACGGCTATAAATATCAACACTACAACCAAGAGGTTCTCCCACGCGGCGGCTCCGGCGCCGCCCTTAACGTTTGACAAAAAATCCATGATTCCGGCGTACCCTTCGCAACATTTATTCGTTGCGTAAAAAACAACGGCCCGACACAAGCCGCGTCCGCCTAAGACGGAACACATCGGGCCGTTGTCGGAAACTTATCGCCTTGCGAGCGCTACCGCTTCACGACAAAATGCGCGCGCCTGTTCTTCTGCCAGCAGTCTTCGTTGCGCTCCCCGCAAAACGGCTTTTCCTCGCCGTAACTCACAACCGAGATTCTCCCCGCGTCGATGCCCAGGTTTACGAGATAGTTCTTCGCGGCCCGCGCCCTGCTTTCGCCGAGGCCGATATTATACTCGCTCGTGCCCCTTTCGTCGCAATGCCCCTCTATGACTACCGTTACCGATTTGTCGGATTTCAATATAGAGGCGTTCTTTGCAAGAATAGCCCTAAAGTCATCTCTTACCGCGGACTTGTTATAATCGAAAAACACGTCTTCTATTTCGCCGCGAACTCCCGCCTTCGCGGCTTCCGTTGTCCGCGCCGCGGAAACAGGCGCCGTACCGACATCTTCGGACGTAATCACCCCTGTCGCAACCTCTTCCGCGGATTCAACCTTAACGGGCTCTTCTTCCCCTGTCGCGCCCGCCTTGATTTCCTTTTTGACTTCCGGCCCTGCGCAGGCAAATAGCGCTAAAACGCAGGCGAAGACCAATAGAGTCAGACCATTCTTCATGACGTCCTCCTTTGTTTAATTCATCGTATAACCTGAACTTTAGCAAAAACATCCCCCACTGTCAAAAACTTTAGCGTTAAATCTTGTTAATGGCCCCGCCATGCCCATTGACATATTCGGGCGTTGAAATTAGAATATACGTCTATGGCAAGAAGCCTCAAATATCCGGCGCTCTTCGCGTTCTTTTTTCTTTCTTCGGTTAAAGCGGCTTATCCCTTCGCGCTCGCGACAGCCGAGTACCTTCCGGAAAGCCCCTTGAAGGTCATAGTGCTCGACCCGGGGCACGGCGGAATCGATTCCGGCGCCATAGGCCCCTCTGGATTGCTGGAAAAGGACATAACCCTTTCCATAGCCAAATACCTCGAAAGGGAACTCTCGAAAGAAATAAACTCGTCGGTAATCCTTACGAGGACAGACGACACGTATGTATCTCTTAAAGAGAGGACCAACATAGCCAACGGGGCGCGGGCCGACTTATTCTTGAGCATCCACGTAAACGCCGCTTTAAGGGCCGGCGCGAACGGCGTGGAGACGTTTTTCCTTAGCCTCAGGGCATCGGACAACGAGGCCGAGGCAACGGCCGAGAGGGAAAACTCCGCCTCCGCGCGTGAAGAAGAAATCCCCGTTGACCCGCTCCAATCCATACTCCTCGACCTTGACCGGGCCGCGACGCACCACAAAAGCGCGAGGTTGGCGGAACTCATACACGAACACGCCTCCGCCGCGTCAAACGGCGAAAACAGGGGCGTAAAGCAGGCGCTTTTCATGGTTCTCACGGGTGCGGCAATGCCTGCGGCCCTGGTCGAGGTGGGCTTCATATCAAACCCCGAAGAAGAAGAAAAACTTTCCACGGAAACGACCCGGAAACTCATGGCAACCGCGCTCTTAAAGGGCGTCATGGGGTTCGAGAGCGAATTCAAAAATGACGCGGCGCGCAATGCGCCGCGAAGAAACCTCGTCACGTCTTCGGAGTTAAGGCAATGAGAAGAAGCGACGGAAGGAGCCCCGGTGAACTGCGTCCGGTAAGCATCAAAAGGAATTACCTCAAATTCGCCGAAGGCTCGGTCTTGATAAAAACCGGCGATACGGTCGTCATCTGCACCGCGACCGTGGAAAACAGGGTTCCTCCGTTTCTCGCGGGCGCCGGCAAAGGATGGGTTACGGCCGAATACGCCATGCTCCCGAGGTCTTCGCAAAAGAGGATTCCGAGGGAATCGGTCTCCGGAAAAATCGGCGGAAGGACCCACGAAATACAGCGCCTTATAGGGCGAAGCCTCCGCGCGGTCGTGGACCTCTCCAAACTCGGAGAGAGGACCATCTTCGTGGACTGCGACTGCATACAGGCCGACGGCGGCACAAGGACGGCCTCCATAACGGGCTCCTTCGTCGCCTTGGCCGACACGATAAACTCCCTTATAAACGACGGCGAACTTGAAGAAAACCCTCTCGTGGATACCGTTGCCGCGACGAGCGCCGGCATAGTCAACGGCACTCCCGTGCTGGACCTTAACTACGAGGAAGACTCCTCCGCCGAGGTGGACATGAACGTCGTAATGACCGGCACCGGAAAGATAATCGAGATTCAAGGCACGGCCGAAGGGTCTCCTTTTTCAAGGAAAGAACTCGACTCGCTCATAATCCTCGCCTCAAGCGGCATAGAAAAACTCACGACCATCCAGATTGAGGCCATCGGCAAAAGATCCCGGTGAAACTCCTCCTCGCGACGAAAAACCGGGGCAAGATAAAAGAGATAATCCGGCTTCTTAAAGGGCAACGCGTCGAGGTATTGACGCTCGATGACTTTCCCGGGATTTCGCTTCCAAAGGAAGACCGCTCCACGTTCAAAGGCAACGCCCTGAAAAAAGCGCGTTTCGTCGCCGGGGAAACCGGCCTCGCGGCAATCTCCGACGATTCCGGGCTCTGCGTTGACGCTCTGGGAGGAAGGCCGGGAGTGCTTTCGGCCCGCTATGCCGGGGACAACGCGACTGACGAAGAAAACCTCGCGAAACTCCTTTTAGAGATGAAAGACGTGCCTGAAGGGAAAAGAACGGCCTCATTCGTCTGCGTCATTGCGCTTGTTCTGCCGTCCGGAAAAGAAAAAACCTTTGAGGGAAGGCTCGAAGGAGTTATCGCGGCCAAACCCAAAGGCCGCGGCGGATTCGGATACGACCCGGTGTTTTTCCTGCCCGGAAAAAATAAAACCTTGGCCGAACTCAAGCCCGAAGAAAAAAATCTTCTGAGCCACAGAGGAGCGGCGTTAAAAAGATTCAAAAAAAACCTGCCTGCGCTTACGTAGGGCAACCCTCCGCCTGAGGCGGAAGGATTGCGTCTTTACGCAGGGCTAAAGCCCTGCCCTACGAAAGATAACTATTGAGTCTTCATTATTATTTTAAGGCGCGGATAAGGGCATTCGCCACATCGGGGTCGAACTGAACGCCCGCGCATCTCCGTATCTCTTCCAACGCCTCGTTCTTCGTGCGTCTTTTCTTGTATGGCCTGTCCGCGGTCATGGCCTCGAAGGCGTCGGCCACGTTTATAATCCTCGCCGCGAGAGGTATCATGTTGCCGGAAAGGCCGTCCGGATAGCCGCTTCCGTCCCACCACTCGTGATGATGCCTGACGACCGGAACTATATTCTTGAACTCCTTTACCGGCTCGAGTATGCTCGCGCCTTTTACGGGATGTTCCATCATTATCGCCATTTCGTATTCCGAAAGGGCGCCCGACTTGTTCAATATATCGTCGCTTATGCCGATTTTCCCTATGTCGTGGAGAAGCACGGCGAGATTAAGCTCCTCCAAGATGTTGGCAAGCCCGAGTTCATGCGCTATGGCCATCGAGTAGCGGGCCACGGATTCGGAATGATTCATTGTCCACGGACTTTTGGCGTCAAGCGTCGCTGAAAGCGAACGTACCGTGTTCAAAAACATCCCTCGAATCCGCTCGGTCAGGTTTGTCCTGTCGAGCGCGAGCGCCACCTGAAGCGCGTATCTTTCGAGAGCCGCGCGTTCTTCCGCCGCGAAACCGTCTTCCTTGAAACTCCCGAGCGTAAGGGCGCCGGAAGCGACGCCCTTTTCGATAAGAGGCACCACAAAGAGGCTCTTTACGCCGAAACGGAGGATTTCCCCGTCTCCGTCAAGAAGGTCTTCGCCCTTAAGCTCGGGATAATATACGGAGCGGCCGGAAAAAACCGGCGTTTTCAATATGGTGGAATCGAGCGGAGAGGACGCCGAACTCTCGACCACCTTGTCGAAAAATCTCCGCGCCTCGGTCTTGAAAACGTTGCTTTCCATGTCAATCGTCGCTATGGAGGCGTAATCCACTTTGGCCAGAGCGCTTACGTTCGCAAGGCAAACATTCAGTATCTCGCTTCTGTCGGAAATCGAAAGAATCGCGACGTCTGTTCTGTGAAGCACGTTCGTCACGTCGAGTTCTTTTCTTAAGGCGTCTTCGGCGAGCCTCCTCGCGGTTACGTCCTTCATGTGGTGGACGGAGCCTATAAGCCTCTCTCCGTCTTCATCAAAAATCGAGTAAGCGGCGACCTCGAATATTCCCCGAAGACGCGGCTCGTTTATCTCGACAGTGTTGGCTGTTTTCTCGCCCAATGTTTCCCTGTTCGGACAATCGCATGCCGGCTCGTTCATGCCGCGGAAGACCTCATAACACTTCCTTCCTATAAGACGCTCCGGCGACTCCCCGAGCCTTTCGGCGGCGTATTTGTTTATCCTCACTATGTTGTAATCGGCATCGTGTATGGAAAGCATGTCCGTTATGGTATCGAAAATTGTTTCGAGTTCGTTTTTTATGCGTGTTACGTTCTCCATTTCGTTCTTCAGCATGCCAGCGACGAATACGGCCACGAGCGACAAAAGCGCCGCTATTATGAAAAACGGCAGGCCGTCCGTCAAAAAATACTTATAAAAGACGTTCAGCGGCGCCTCTCCGGACTCGTACAATTCCATTGCCGCGTAGGACGCTAAAGTAAGGACGATTGACACGACTGCCCCGGCGTAACCGAAGAGCAATGAGGCGAGTATTATGGGCAGAAAGTAAATAGGCGCGTATGGACTCGCGCTGCCGCCCGTATAAATAAGCAGGACGTGTATAAAAAGTATGTAGGTGACTATGAAAAACGGAAGAAGCGTGGGAAGCCACTTCGGAGAGATGAAGATTAGAAACATGGTGGTAACGATGCCCGCGAGAGCCAGACAGTATATCGAGAGATTGGCCTCGGCCGAGCCGAAGATTACGGAAGAGAATATTAAAGCGGTACAAAGGAAGCCGTAACCTACCATAAATCGCTTCATTCTTTTAAAGAAGGCCTCGTTTCCGCGGAAGCCCCAAAGCGAATTATAGACCGACTTAAAAGACAATATGCCGTTTAACATGATGAAATCCTAATCATGATGAAATCCCATATGAGTCATGGGAACCGCGCGCGCCTAACGTCGCGGCTCGATAGAAATAAGCATTTCGCTAACCGGCGTGCGGTTATCATAACACCTCATATCGGGACATGTCAACGCGCCTCCGTTAT
>Ga0209431_10000018_pt1 | contig 128851 bp, 112 predicted proteins | sample RifCSP13_3_FD_184021 | JGI IMG/M metagenome (GOLD analysis project Ga0209431, IMG submission 184021) | Soil microbial communities from Rifle, Colorado - Rifle CSP2_sed 13_3 (SPAdes) (version 2) | ecosystem: Environmental > Terrestrial > Deep subsurface > Rock core/Sediment | place: Rifle... | reverse complement strand
ATGAATATGGTCAAAAGTTGCCGATATTTTTCAGATCGTTCGAGGTCTTTTTCTTGCCGGCCTATGTGTATTTATCGGTTCCTGTTTTTGCAATTTTCGGATTAACTTTCTTTGCAACCAGGTTTTTGTCTTTCGCATCAGGAACGGTGTTGATTTATATAGGTTATATAATTGCCAAGGAAATTTTTAAAAAAGAAGAAGCTGCACTTGTTTCTGCATTTGTTTTGGCAATATCTCCATGGGCGATTTTTTACAGTAAAGGTGCTTTTGAAGGAAATCTGGCTTTACTTTTTTTCTCAATCGGGTTTTATTTTTGGCTTAAATTTTTTAGGTTGAAAAAACAAAAATTATTCTTTGTTGGTATATTATTTTTTGTTGCATCGATGTACACCTACCAAGCACCGAGATTTGTTGCGCCGGCATTTATCGCCGTCTCGATTCTTTTTTCGAAAAATTGGTTGCCAAGGTGGAAATTATGGCTAACCGGCTCTATCTTTGCAGTTGTTTTGTACTTACCGATTCTTAGTTTATTTTTTTTGCCGTCAAGTTATCATCGGGCAGTGGGCGTCAGTATTTTTTCAGACGCATCTAGTCCTCCTGGTTATGACCCGAACTTGGGAAGTTTTCAAAACTTCTTCCTTATTCCGAGGCAATTAACATCTTTATATTTAGCCTACTTTTCGCCCAGGAATTTATTTTGGCTGGGAGACTATAATCCCCAAAGGGAAATTGCAGGTTTTAGTGTTTTTTATATCTGGCAGCTTCCGTTTTTATTTATCGGTATGTGGAAATTAATTAAGAAAAAATCGATCGATATAAAACCCCTTCTTGCCCTTGTCTTTATTGCTCCGATTCCGGCCGCCCTTACCAAAGACCCTTTTCATACCTATCGGTCACTAATTTTATTTCTGCCCTTGTCTTTATTTATCGGTTACGGACTTTTTGTTTTTTATCAAAAGTTCGGCAAATTCGCAAAAGTTTTTATGCTTTCAATAATCGTTTATTATCTTAGCTTATTTATGTTTAATTTTTACAAATTGACGGCGGTTTGGCATTGGCAGGATTGGGATTATGGTTATGGTGAGATAATCGAATTTGTCAAAACCCAACCCCAAAACCTCAGGGTGGTCATCGATAATACTAGGACACAAAGTTATATCCACTTTCTTTTTCATGGCCTTATTCCACTGAGTAATTACCAGAAAATGGCCTCTAAACTGGTTGATAACGGTCAATATTATGGCTCGCCTGACGTTTTGAGACCCAAGCTGGTCGGGAGGTTTGAGTTTAGAGCTGTTGACTGGCCGGTGGAAAGAGGTGATAGAAATACACTATTTATTTTTCCTTCCGATAGACTGTATCCTTCTGAGTTTAGCGGAGATCCGAAACTCGAACTTGCAAAAATTGTTTATACCCCGGGAGGTCAACCCGCTTTCTATATTGTAAAAAGTAAATAGTTTTTGAATTTTACTTTCAAAATATTTGGAAGATTTCAGAAAAAAGCTCCTGAAGAGACTCTTTGATCATTTCAAATCTTTTCTTCAGGATTTCGCTGAATGACGAATTTGAACTCTCATATTCTTCGGGCATTTCCGTTGGAGAAGTCGTTGGGATAGGAGTGAGAGTTGGAGTAGTAGTTTCGGGCGTTGGTGTAGGAATTTGAGTTGGACTCGCAGCCGGAGTATTAGAAGTCGGGGTTGAATTTTGGTTAACGTTAATATCTCCCGGCCCTTCCAGATTCCACTCTTGGTCGTTTACGGTAACCTGCGAAGTGCCTTCTCCTTCCTGATGAATATTGACGTTGGTTTGGGTAGACGAACGGAAAGTTGAGTTTTCTGAATTTACTTTATTATTTATTTTTACATTTACGCTGGAACCGCCCATTGAAGCGTTGGCTATAGCTGTAAATTTGAGAAGTAAACTGAATGCTAAGATAAGGGCAGAGATCTTCATGGAGTTTATTATACAACAGAGGTTCAAGGGCTTTATAATAATTTAGAATGCCGGAAGATCCAGAACAAGATTTGTCAAAACTATCCACCCGGGATTTAGCTAAACTTACTTTAAGAACTCATGGTCCATCGGCTAAAAAAGAATTTGAACAAGCTATAAAGGGAGCCCGAAGTAAAACCCGGTATGAAATACAGCGAATCGCGAATCCATATGTGGCAGAACAGCACGAACTTCATCAGTATTTTGGACCAGAGGTTGTTCCTGATCCGGATGACCGTGAATCCTTTGATGACCCCCTTTCTTTTAGAAGACACGACCTTTTTGAAAGAGAGGGTACGTTTATACGGGATTTAAGAAGAGGTGGCGGGGAAACAATCAACGAAGTACAAACTGAAATACGCAATTGGACAAATTCTATATATTGGAAAACGGACGAGGAAGGTGTTGGAAGAATTCACAATGGTATCGATAACTTTTTAGTCCGAACGTACGAACTGACTTTACCTGGAGATAAAAGAGTAGCTAGACGCCGAGCAATACAAGAGCTGGGTAAATATGCCGAGGAAGTTGCTTATCATAATCTAATTGTTAACTTTTTCGACAACGATTCGACTCTTGGTGAAAAGTTTATACAATCTCCCAATTTCCAAGAGTTACGTCAGCAATTTATTGATGCCCACGTAGGAGCTTCAAAGGCCGGCGATAAAACACTCGCGATTGCAATGCTAGCCGGGCATTATCTTATGCAGTTTGAGGGAGCGGATCCCGGAATATCTCCTTCTCAAAAATTCATTAAGGAGGGGCGTGAATATCATCAGAAAATAGCTGAATTCATTGCATCTGCGGGTGATAAAGGTAAGCCCCCTTCCCTGACCCACAACCGAACTAACGATTTAGCTAACTTGGAAAAAGCCACTCTTTCAGCGATAGATAAGAAATATCTTCCTAACGGAATACCTGATTCACCCAATGGGCGTGACGAAGCACTTAAAAAACATCTTTTAGCAACGGAAACGCTTTACAGAATCGTGTCTCATCCAGACGTGGAGCCTGATATTAAACCTGGAATGACCCGTTGGCAAGAAGGACAAGCTATCCTTCGTAATTTAAATGAGCAATTCGAACGGAACAAAGTTGATCTGGAATGGCTTCGAAGAATAAAAAACAAACTTCCTAATTTACTGATAGTTGATCCCGATGGCAGAAGAAATTTTATACAAACTGTAATTGGTAATGCTCTTATGGGCGTAGCACAGACATCTGACGGGAAAGTATATACGGCGTCTCGTTATTTGCCTCATTCAGAAGGGTATTTTGGACAAGATAATCCTAATCCTATTCCCGATTTAATTCATACTCCTGATATTCCAACCAGGATTGAACTTATTGAAATTATTAAAAATATTTATAACGGCCAACCAGGAGTTGATAGGGGACACGCGTATCAATCCCAAACTCAAAAAATCTATGAAGCCACCCCGAAAATTTTGAGGTATCTTCGGATGGCGGATAACGTTCCGGATGAGGTCAGACAATTATTTGAAATTGTTACGAACAAGGAAGAACTGGCTAAAAAAATTACCGCACGTTTCGGAAAAGAGACTGATCAGGATATTAACTACGTTAATATCTTTTTTAGGGAAGGAGGTTTGTCGGAAGCTCAAAAATTAATTACTTACCGACTAGTCACCGAATTTATTGAGGGAATAAATACAAATCTGATTATGGCGACTAAAAACCCAGTTAGAAAACAAGGAAGGACCTGGGGTGGAACGTGGGTAAATGATGATTTCTCTAGGGTAGATAATCCAATAATAGAGAGAGCGCTAGCCAAAACCTTAGAAGACGGCAAAAATCAATTGCTTCTTTACGATCATAAACTTAACACAAAAACGCAAAAGAGGGTTGGAAGGTTACCTGCGAATAAACGGATGGCTGCTGAAAAGTATTTATGGGACACCTATGATACAAGATTCAAACGCTGGGTAAATAAACGTGGTTCATATGATAACGCACTGGAAGTAGCAATTGAGTGCGTATGTCCGCTTCGAGATACAATTTTTAATCCCAGAACAGTACAGCAGTGGTAAGTTAAAAAAGGGAGTTTAGGATTTATATGCAGTCTGACTAGACTGATTCCCGGGCGCACCTCCCAGAACCCAAATATTTAAAAAGATCTAAAAACGACTACCAGAGCTGATCCGGCTAACAATCCGCATAATACAAGATTTACCAGCATGCTGGTAACATGGTTTTTTTTACTGTTTATGATTGGCCAGAAAAAGAAAGCCCCGACAAGATAAACAGCTATGCTGTAGGTCAACTGCCAATCCTTTGGAATTATCAGCGCTATGCCGATTCCTAAAAGCGTGGCCAAGAGTCCCATTAAAAGGGCTATAAAAGATGACCTACCGGTTTGGACTATTACAACTGGCGGCCAGATGATAGTCCACATAAGGGAACGAATCGTTTGCATGATGTGCTCCTTTCCGGTTAATTAGAACCCGATATATTTCCCTTATTAGCAAGGTGCAATGCTTGACCGACATCATTATATCCTATAAGTCCAGCTGGTAAAGATTTAGCACGAAATAAAGAGATGAAAATTTGTTATTTAAGAGTCCGTTGAACTAAAATACTTGAAATGGCATTCGAAGAGGAAGGGTCGGTAGAAAAAACAACAAGCTCAAAAATTACAAAGTCTTCTAATATGACCTTACAAAAGGCGATAGAAATGGGTGAATATGATCCGGAATATTTGGCCACTTTTCCCGAATGGCATGAACTTTCCCGCCATATGCAGTTTCAATATATAAGGGAGGCACTCGACAATAGAAATAAACACCTTATTACCCAATGGGCGGAGATTAACAACATGCTCGATTTTAGACTGAAACCCAATCTTGCCATGGCCTTGAAAAACATAGAAGCTCAGCTAAAAAAATTGGATAAAGATAAGGAAAGACTTTATTTGGAATATTCAAAATAAAAATATGACTGCCCGAACACACGACGCTTTTGCTTTTGCCTCTCTGGTTACTGCGGTCGCATACTATCCGCCAACTACTTTAAACCTTTATACGCTTTTCGCAGCACTTATCGGAAACATTATAGGAGCTTTGATTCCCGATATGGATTCTGCAGGAAATAGGCTTTGGGATCTGCTTCCCGGGGGAGACGGGTTGGGTAAATTTGCAAGAAGAGTTTTTTACAAACACAGAACAATAACCCATTCACTGGTGGGTCTTTATTTAACATACCGTCTTCTTGATTGGGGACTGCCGAAAATATTTAATTCTAATTTTATTGATCCCAAACTATTGATGATAAGTATCATGATCGGTTATATATCTCATCTTTTTGCCGACAGTCTGACCGAAGAAGGAGTGCCGCTTTTTTTCCCGATCAACTTTAACTTTGGGATTCCACCGATCAAAAAGGTCAGAATAAAGACTGGTGGCTGGTTTGAAAACTTAGTTATATTACCCGGAGTCGGAATTTATTTAGTCTGGTTTATCACTACCCACAGGGAGGTGTTGATTAGGATATTTGCCTTGATTAGGGGCTAAGTGTTTGTTCTAATGACAGAATTACGTCAAACGGTAGCTTATGCGAAATACATGGAACTTCTGGGTTGGGATGTAGATATGCTCTCCGGCATATATGTTTATTCTAAGAAAATACCCCTGTTGGGATATTTTGTTAAAATTCAAAGACCCAGTAAGTCAGTTCCCCTAAGTGAGATTGAGAAGTTAAGAAAAATTAAAAGAACTTACTCTATTACCGTTGAACCATCCAGTGATAAACAACTTAGATATTACCAAGACTACGGCTTCCATATCTCAAAATCCCTTTCCCTTCCCTCTAAAACTATACAATTTGATTTACGAGGAGATTTGGAAAATGTTCTAAAAAAGATGAATCCCAAAACCCGCTATAATATTGGTCTTTCGGAAAGAAAAGGGGTCAAGGTTAAACACTCTGAAGATATTGATTCTTTCGTTAACTTTTGGCACGAAAGTGCCAAAAGAAGAGGCTTTTATCTTCCGTTAGGCAAAGAGATCAAAAGCCTTTGTAAGGCTTTTGGAACTAAGGCACACTTGGTGTTCGCCTATTTCAAGAGTAAGTTGGTCGCCGCGGTTTTATTGGTAACTACCAAAGACACGACCCATTATATGTATGCAGCTTCGTCACAAGTCGGAAATAAATATTTTGCTCCGACACTATTAGTCTGGGAGTCTTTAAAATTAGCGAAATCTTTGGGATCTAAAACTTTTGATTTCGAAGGTATTTATGACGAGAGGTATCCACTGGATGCGTGGAAAGGCTTTACCCGCTTTAAAAAAGGTTTCGGAGGAAAGATGATAGTATACCCCGGCGTTTTGAAAAAGAATTATTTAATTTCAAAGATTTTGCCCTGACAATTCTCTTTCAGCTTGTGGATTCCTATAAATCTTTCTCCCTCTGGTTTATAAAATCTTTTTACCTCATCAAAAAATTTATTAAGATTAGTCAGATGTCCATCCCTGCTTACAAAGTAGAAGGGTAAATCTATCGCAAGACAGTCGTATTCAAATATCTCTTTAGGCAGAGTTTGGGAATCAAATACGCTAGGTATAATATTTTGTGATTTTAAAAAAAATGCAAAAACGGCATTTTCAGGAATACCGGCATCAGCTCTTACTCCCACTATGATTTTTTTGTCCTTTGCAGTCTTTTCTAGAAACTCACGCACTTCTTCGAATCCATAACCCGAAGTCCAGTTTGCTACATAGCCATTTTTTTGCGAGTGATTGGTAAATTTGTTAAGAATATTAAAGTAAGTTAAAGGATCGGCGATTAATAGGTATGAAATGATGAGGGAAGGAAGGATAGAAAGAACTATCATGATAACGCCCCAGGCTTTAAATTTCAAATACAGATTTTCTAAAAACAAGGCAGTAAGAATTGTTGATAATGGAAGAAATGAAACTAGATAGCGGACGTTAATTAGACGTGCGATAAATATTACAATAAGCACACACCCCAAAAAATAATAGAAAAGAATTTTTGTCTTTTCTTTCGACTTGAGTAATAAGTAAATGGAGATAAAAAAACTTATAAAAATTAAAGGGTTTGAGTAAACCAGTAATATTTCGAAAAAATATAATGTATTTATAAGCCAGGAATTAATGGGGAACCTTATGATTTCTGGGAAGGTAAGGGCATATTTACTATTTTGAGGAAGGCTAGTCCAAAACCCTTGCTGCATTATCAAGGGAAAGACTGTTAAAAGGAAAACTCCAAGAGTAATCAGTAAATTATCTATTTGCTTTAGAGCCTTTTTTCTTCCTGATCTGACTACTTGGTAAGCAACTAAGACAAGGGCCACTAAAAGAAAAATCAAGGCATTTGATTTAATGAAGTATCCTAGAGCTAGGATTAAACCCAAAAGAAATGCGCTCTTTTTACTTCTAGTTTTTAGAAGCCTGTTCAAAAAATAAAACGACCAGACGCCGACTGATGATATAGCCGACTCCATCAAGGCCTGTCTGTCGAAAAAAAGAAACAAAGGGTTTACTATATATAAAATTGATGAGATGACGGCAAAATTGTTAGTGAATAATTTTTGTGATATTTTGTAGACTCCAATAAGAGTCAATAACCCGAAAATAACAGAGACAACTCTTCCGGAAGTTAATGGATCGGATATAACTTTTTGTGCGAGGCCAAAAATCCACATAAGAAGCGGCGGTTTTGCGTCGAGCAACGAGTAAAAAAGAAAACCTTTTAAGTTTACGGCTCGATAACCCCAGTCTATCCAAATTGCTTCGTCATTGAAGATCGGAAGAATATTTATTTTTATTAATCTTGTTGTCAAATAAATAAAGACTAGTATTATTAAGCGGTGTTTTTTAAAATACCTTGCTAGGATCGCGTAAATTTTACCCATTTTTATAGAGTTAAATCGCTATTATAATTTTACTATGATTTCAGCCTTTGAAAATGCAAAGAAACAGATAGACGCTGTCGCTTTATTGCTGAAAACAGAATACCAAGACAAGCTAATATTTGAAAAAGCAATAAAAAGTCTTAAAACTCATCAAAAGATTATCAAGAAAAAAATCTTAATTAGGATGGACAACGGAAAGACGAAAGTCTTTCAGGCCTACCGCTCGCAACATAATGATGCAAGAGGTCCTTTCAAAGGGGGAATAAGATTTCATCCGAAGGTATCCGAGGACGAGGTAAAAGCTCTGTCAACCTGGATGACAATAAAGTGTGCCGTTGTCGGAATTCCATATGGCGGCGGAAAAGGGGGAATAATAGTCGACCCCAAAAAATTATCGGATAGCGAACTGGAAAATCTCTGTAAAAAATACGGAGAATTTCTGACTCCTCATATAGGTCCTTGGCGTGATGTTCCGGCTCCTGATGTTAATACCGGGGAACGGGAAATGGCTTGGATGCTGGAAGCATATGAGAAAAAAACGGGATTTCATTCTCCGGCAACTTTTACTGGCAAACCGTTGGAATTGGGGGGGTCATTAGGTCGAACCGAAGCAACTGGCCAGGGAGGTTTTTATATTTTACAAAACTATATACAGCATACAAGGTCCGTCCCTGCACGTACAGCGATTGCTATTCAGGGATTTGGAAATGTTGGCTACTGGTTTTCTAAGTTAGCATCGAATTCCGGGTATAAAATTGTGGCGGTTTCAGACTCTAGCGGGGCAATTTATGATAGGAAGGGAATAGACGTAGAAAAAGTCGCGGGATACAAGGAACGGCTTGGATCTTTCGAGAAAGTTTCAACGGAAAAGAAAATGAACTTTATTACTAACGAGGAACTTTTGAGTTTGGACGTCGATATTTTAGTGCCTGCGGCACTGGAAAATGCAATAACAGTTGATAACGCAAAAATTATCCGTGCTAAAGCAATTCTTGAAATGGCCAACGGTCCGACGACCCCGGAGGGAGAGGAGATTCTGCTAAAAAGGAACGTAGACATTTTGCCCGACGTTCTTTGCAATGCCGGCGGCGTAACCGTTTCTTATTTTGAGTGGGTTCAGAACCTTCATGGATATTCCTGGACCAAAAAGAAAGTAAATGAGGAGTTGAAGGAAATTATGAATAAGGCGTTTGGGGAAATCTTAGCGGTTGTTAAAGTAAAAAAAATTAGTTTTCGCGAGGCAGCTTATGCCCTTAGTCTCAAAAGAATTATCGACGCAATGATACTAAGGGGAAGAGTCTAGTCTTTTTCTCAAATTTGGTTCTACTTCAGGTAACTCCCGCTTAGTGAGGATTTAGCAAATGTGGAAAAACTGGTAGGCTTCAAGACAACGAATACTGAGGCAACCAAGACTAATATCAAAAGAAAAATCATATATAACTCATCTTTGGAAATTCTCATTATTTATTAATCTAATAACGGTTTGTATTAAAAGTCAATAGTTGGGTAGTTTTTAAATCGGAAGACGGTATAAGACTAGATTCAGAATTCCTCCGAGTCAAATTCGGGGGATGAATGAACCTAGGCTAGAAGCTAACGCCTGTGGCGTATCTTAAAAAAAGATGCACCAAGTTTTCATGCTTGGGGAGGCTTCACTTGTATTTATTTCTAATCTCGGGGATTAAATAATTTTTGAAAGCGCTATTAATATCATAGTCCGGCTTCCAACTCCAATCACTTCTGGCTTTTGAATCGTCAATGTCCGTCGGCCAGGAATCGACAATTTTCTGACGATTGAGGTCTGGTTTATAACTAATCGAAGAATCAGGGAAGACGTTATTCACGAGTTTTGCTATGTCTTCCGCTGTCGCAGAGAACGCCGATACGTTATATACTTCTTGGGTTAGTTTTTCTTTTGGCGCATTTGTAAGTCCAACAAGTGCTTTAATGGCGTCCGGCATAACCATGAACGGTATAGCTGTATCCGGACGCACAAAAGATTCATACCCTTGGCCTTTTGCTGCAGAATGTATCATCTCTGGTGCGTAATCACTTGTTCCTCCGGTAGGTAAGGTTAAAGCGCTGATGATTCCCGGAAAACGCAAACATCTAAAATCCAGTAATACCCCCTCCGGCCTTGGTTCAAGGAGTTTGTAGTATTTTGAATAATATACCCCCAAAAGTTCGCAATAAAGTTTGTTAACACCGTACATTGTAATCGGGGTAGCGTATTGACCCTCCTTTACCCTTTGGATCTTTTTCTTTGTTTCTAAATCAGGGAGTCCGTAAGCTGCAATGCTTGAAGGAAAAATAAATTTAATAGCTCTCTTCTCTTGTGTGGCCACACGATTTACACTGGATAAAAGTGCATTAGTTCCGTCAACGTTGACCTGATGAGCGCGCTCCGGATTTTTTTCTCCACCGGTCGAGAGAATCGAGGCGAGGTGAAATACCGTACCGACCGAATGTTTTGTTAATAGATTATCTATTATTGAAGAATCCAGTATATCCGCGATAACAACTTCGTGGGCAAAAGGCTTTAAAGTATCATCGAGCTCGTTGATATCAAGGGTAATTGCCACAACGTTTTTTGACTTAGCAAGTTCGGGTATAAGAGCGTGTCCGACTTCGCCATTTGCTCCGGTTATAAGAATTACTTCCTGCATTTTTTAAACTGATATTAGGATACTACTTTTAATTTCTTTCCTACAATTGCAAATGCCGACAGAGCATCATCTAGGTCTTTCTTCGTATGGAGCGCACTTATCATTACCCGGATTCGGGCTTTTCCTTCCGGGACCGTTGGGTAACCGATTGCCATGGCAAAAATTCCTTTGTCGTAAAGCATAGAACTGAATTTTTTTGCAAGTTTAACATCACCCAGCATTACGGGTGTTATCGGGGTTTCGCTTATTCCTATGTCGAAACCCAAATTTTTCATTTGTTTTTTAAAATAGGTTGTATTTTTCCAAAGATTTTTAACCAGATCACCCGATCTATTTAGTATTTTTACCGCCTCTAAACAAGCAGCCACATCAGGGATTGTCATTGCTGAGGAAAAAAGAAACGGTCTGGCACGTTGTCTCAGCCAATCGATAATAACTTTTTTTCCTGCAACAATTCCCCCCACAACTCCAAATGCTTTACTCAGGGTGCCTACTTCGACGTCAACTTTTCCGTGAAGATTATAATGGTCAACGATACCGCGTCCACCCCTACCCAGAACGCCTTCCCCGTGAGCATCATCCACCATAAGCATAGCGTTGTATTTTTCCGAAATGATTTGAAGTTCAGGAAGGGGCGCGATGTCGCCGTCCATTGAAAAAACTCCATCAGTTACTGTCAATATTTTACGCTTTCGAGACCCGGTCTTTAAAGGTGAATATAGTATTTTAACTTTTTGCTCTAAATCTTTTGCGTCACAGTGTTTGTATCTGACCACCTCAGCTTTGCTCAGGCGACACGCATCAATTATACTGGCGTGATTCAGTTCGTCCGAAAATATGATGTCGTCCTCTCCGACTAGTGCGGGAATGGTTGCAATGTTTGCATTGAAGCCTGATTGAAAAGTTATAACATCTTCTGCTTTTTTGAAATTTGCAAGAGACCTTTCCAGGTTTTTATGAAGCGAAGTGGTTCCCGCGATAGTTCTTACTGCAGTCGGTCCAATTCCAAACTTATCGATCGCGATTTTTACTGCCCTTTTTAGTCTGGAGTCATTTGCCAGGCCCAGATAATTATTCGAACAAAAATTTGAAACCCAACGTCCGTCGACTTTAATTTTTGTTCCCATCGGACTTTCAATGGTCCGTATATTTATAAAAAGACCTTGTTTTTTGAGGTTATCTAACTCCTCATTTATCCAGGCGAGCTGATCTTTGATTGATTCCATTCCCTCAAATTAATATTTAGTATTATATCTTATTTCAACGAATTTTCGGCCACGGGCCTGAGAATTAATTAGTTCGCAGTTTAGTATTTCCGTGACCGATTCTGTGATACTATGATATCAGAATGGAATTTCTAGCCTGGCATTATACCCAAGGACTTGAGTTTTACGTGGATAGTTGGGCCGCGACTTTCAACTGGATTTTGCATTATTTCTCCTTATCTCTTCTTCTGAAGACTTTATTTATGCCTTGGAAGAGATTGATTGTGATTGATAAATCCCCGGGATTTAACTTTGAGAAAGTGTTTCAGGCATTTACCTTTAACTTAATCTCCAGAGGAATCGGCGCGGTTGTCAGATTTATTTTATTTTGGGTGGGGTTAATCCTTGTGGTTATGACTTTTCTCGGTGGTGTTTCTGGTTTGGTTTTTTGGACACTTATGCCTTTTTTTGGTCTTTCTGTTTATAAAAAGTATAAAGGCCAACCCAAAATATTCGTAGCAGAATTAATGGACGCGATAAAGTTAACAAACAAAGATCCCCTCGAGATAGTATTGAACAATGAAGCCGGAAAATTTGTGCTTTCTCATATAGGATTTCAGTTGGACGAGCTAATTACGAAAGCTGATAAAGATAAAATTAATTTTAAGAACTTTCACCCCGAATCTTATGCTGAAATTATCAAGCTTTTAATCAAAGAAAATGCTTGGAAGGAAGAATTTTTTAACAAAAAAGAGGTAAGTTTTGCAGATTTGGAGTTAGCAGCTAACTGGTGGGACACAAAGAAGGGCGAGGAAACGAAAATCGGCGATAGCCACCTGGGACGACCAGGAATTGCTTTGGAGCTGACCTTCGGATATACACCGGTACTTAATCAATACTCGGTAGATTTGTCAATTCCGCAATCATTTTCCCACAGGTTAATAGGGAGACAGCAGATAGTAAATCGTATGGAGAGAATTTTAACCGCGGGACAAAGTATCATTCTTATGGGTCAACCCGGTGTCGGAAAAAAGACGGTTGTACTTGAGTTTGCCAGGCGAGCTGCAAGTGGTCAATTAGGACCCAAAATGTCCTATAAAAGGATACTTGAGTTTGATCACAACTCCTTATTGTCGGAATCAACGGACGTCAACAAGAAAAAAACCCAACTGGCCGAAATACTTGCAGAAGCTTCTTATGCCGGAAATATTATTCTGATGGTTAGAGACATTCAAAGACTGACTAACTCCGAGGTTGAAGGCTACGACTTTACCGACGTTTTTGAAGAATATTTGGAGAAGAAGGATTTAAAGATTATCGCAGTAACCACCAATACTGAATACGAGCGTTTCATTGCACCTAACATGCGTCTTAGGAAATATCTCGAGAAGGTAGAAGTTATTCCTCCGACGAAGGAAGAAGCACTGGAAATAGTAGTTGAAGCCGGAGCGCGTTGGGAAAAGATAGGTAACATAGTAATTACAGTCCAAGCCCTAAGAAATATTTTGGAAGAGTCGGACCGTTATGTCACCGACGTACCTTTTCCCGAAAAAGCACTGGAACTATTGGATGCAGTAGTTACTTACAGTCAGCAAAAAGGTGACAAAATTGTCACAATCGAAGACACCAACGCGGTTTTGGGAGAAAAAACGGGAATATCTTTTGCTAAACTAACGCCACAGGAGAAAAAGCGCTTGGGAGATATAGAAAAGATAATCCACACACGCTTAATTGATCAGGATATAGCAATTAATTTGATCGGAAAAACCTTGAGAGCGAAAACAATCGGAGTTATAAAAGAAGCAAGACCCTTGGGATCTTTTCTTTTTTTGGGTCCGACGGGAGTCGGTAAGACAGAAACAGCCAAGGTGCTAGCACAAGTTTATTACGGCAGCGAAGAAAATATATTACGTTTCGATATGGCTGAATATTCGGGACGTGAAGGACTGGAAAGGCTAATCGGTTCAATAAGTAAAAATCAGCCCGGAGCACTCACTACAGCCATAAAAAATAGACCCGCGAGTTTACTTCTTTTAGACGAGATAGAAAAGGCGTCAAAGGAAATTTATAACCTCTTTTTAGTGCTGCTTGATGAAGGAATTATGACGGACGCTTTCGGAAAAAAGATCAGTGCAAGGAATTTATTTGTTATCGGAACATCCAATGCCGGGGCCGAATACATAAGACAGCTGGTCGGGAAAGGAATTAAAGGGGAAGATTTGCAAAAGAAGGTGGTTAACTATGTTCTTGAAGAGGAATTATTTTCACCCGAGTTTTTGAATCGATTCGACGGCGTGGTTGTATATGAACCCTTGGGCAAAGAACATTTGATAGCAATTGCAAAATTGATGCTAGCCGGTTTATCAGAGAACCTGAAAAAGAAAAATATTGAACTAGTTGCCGGAGATGACGTTGCCTATAAGCTTGCCGAAGACGGTTTTGATCCCGCTTTCGGAGCCAGGCCCATGAGACGAATTGTGAATATTACGCTGGGAGATCTTATAGGTAAATCTCTAATACAGGGAAAAATTGAAGAAGGAGATAAAATAAAAATTATTGCCGGACGGGACGAAGAAGAATACTTCGTCAAAAAGGTGATATAGCAAATGTGCTTGTGAAAAAATTAGCGGTACACTCGACCAAATTGGCCCTTTTCAAAGATCCAAAAATTGTATTAATATGGTACAAGAAGCCTGAATAGTCTGATTACTGGCTTTAAGAAAAAGTTGAAATCCGCATAGACGGAGGTTCAATCTGTATCTGGAAAGGAAAGAGAATGACGCCGCCAAGGGTACTAATGTTAGGGTGGGAACTGCCTCCATACAACAGTGGTGGTTTGGGGGAAGCGTGTTTTGGATTGGCAAAGGCACTTTCGAGAAAGGGAGTTCGTATAACTTTCGTTTTACCTAAAAAGCTCAATCTTAAAGTAGATTTTATGGATTTGGTATTCGCAGACGTTGATGAAATTACTAAGCTATATCCGGTTTATACAACGGGTTATTCTTGGAGAAAATTTGTGAGCTTTGATTCTCTTCCTCCGGATTTTGTTCATGGGGCTCTAAAATTTGCGGAAAAGGTCGAAAAACTTGCAGAAAAATATCACTCGGACATAGTACACGCCCATGATTGGATGACGTATCCTGCCGGAATTGCAGCTAAAGAGGTTTTGTCAAAGCCTCTAGTAGCTCATGTCCACTCGACGGAATTTGACAGAACCGGAGGACATTATCCTAATCAGACGGTCTATAGAATTGAAAGGGAAGGATTGGAGAAAGCAGACGCGGTACTTCCCGTCGGAGGATTTATGAAGCAGGTGTTAATCGATAAATATCATGTTGAACCTTCTAAAATCAGGGTAGTATATAACGGAATCGACGAGCCTGAAAAATCCGAGTTGGCTCCAGCACTTTCTGCCTTTAAAGATTTGGGATATAAGATCGTACTTTATCTTGGGAGAATTACCTTACAAAAAGGTCCTGAGTATTTCGTAAGGGCAGCAAAGAAAGTTTTGCAATATAATCCCAAGGTGATTTTTGTAGTAACGGGTTCGGGTGACATGCAGGATTTTATGCTTTATGAAGCGGCTAACTTGGGAATAATTAATAAATTTATATTTACAGGATTTTTACGCGGGGATGAGAGGGACCGTGTTTACCAATCTGCGGATATTTATGTAATGCCCTCCGTTTCGGAACCATTCGGAATAACTGCCCTCGAGGCGATATCTAATCACACACCGGTTCTCGTTTCTAAACAATCCGGAGTCTCTGAAATTTTGCAGCACGCTCTTAAAGCGGATTTTTGGGACATCGACGAAATGGCAAATAAAATTTTAGCGGTTCTCTCGTATAACGCGCTATCGTCGGATTTAAGACACGAAAGCAGTAAAGAAATAAGAAATTTCAGTTGGGCAAGGTCAGCTGACAGCGTTTTGGATGTCTATCGTCATTTAATTTAATTATGACTAATATTGCTTACTTAATCCGCTCGCTATCACTTTTTTCGCAACCGGAACTCACTCGAATTTACCCAAATAAAGAATTTTCTCGGGTGGTTCCTGCTGTCTCGCCAAGCAGTACTATGTTGATGTGTAACAGTGGGGATGTGGGCTTGGCTGCGACGGTTTGCTCAAAAAGGATATCTCGCGCTTTTTGTATTGTTGTTGAGTTTTCATTGGAAATTGGAAAATGGAAATTGGAAATTTTTTAAAAACATGTCTTCAATTTGTCTATATTTTCAGGCCCATCAACCGATAAGAATAAAAAAATATAGAGTTTTTGACGTGGGACAGGATCATAAATATTTTAATGATTCTTCTGATACCAATTTAAATAATAAAAAAATCATCCAAAAAGTCGCGGCGAAATCTTATTTACCGGCCAACGAACTTTTACTCAGACTTTTAGGTAAGTATAAAGAATTTAAAGTCAGTTATTCTTTTTCGGGAGTGTTTTTGGAGCAGTTGGAAGAGTATTTACCTGAACTTTTGGTATCTTTCCAGAAATTGGTTAAAACAAAAAGGGTTGAGATTTTATCGGAAACTTACTACCATTCATTGGCGTTTTTTTATTCCAGAAGCGAGTTTGAAAGCCAAGTCGACCTCCATAAAAAAAAGATCAAGGAAGTTTTCGGAATAACCCCACAGGTTTTCAGAAATACCGAGCTTGCTTATACAAATGAACTGGCTCAGTGGGCAGATAAAAAGGGATACAAAGCGATTTTGGCCGAAGGCTGGGATCCGATATTGGGTTGGAGAAGCCCTAATTATGTTTACAAACCGACTGGTACGAAGAAAATAAAATTACTTCTTAAAAATTATAAATTGTCCGACGACGTTGCTTTCCGATTTTCCGAGAAAAGCTGGAGTCAGTGGCCGCTGACCGCCGATAAATTTGCCCAATGGGTGAATGCGATTAACGGCAACGGTCAGGTAGTGAATCTTTTTATGGATTATGAAACTTTCGGAGAACACCAATGGGCCGAAAACGGGATTTTTAATTTCCTTGAAAGTTTACCAGGAGAACTTCTGAAGCACCCCGATAACGATTTTATTACCCCCAGGGAAGCTGCCGAGCGATATCCTGCAATGGATGAAATCGACGTACCATATATTGTTACTTGGGCGGACACCGAAAGAGATTTGTCGGCATGGATGGGTAATGCAATTCAATCATCGGCAATAAAATTTATTTATGATTTGGAAGGCGAGGTGTTGAAAACAGAGGACAAAGACTTAATTTCGGATTGGAGAAAACTTCAGATTTCCGACCACTTTTATTACATGTGTACAAAATGGTTTGCAGACGGAGACGTCCACAAATATTTTAATCCCTACGAGTCCCCATACGATGCCTTCATCAGCTTCATGAATGCAGCGAACGATTTGAAGTTGAGAGTCAATCAGATATCAATAGACAAAAGCAAGGCCAATTAAGGATTGCGGGCTTGCTGATAATTAGTAATATTTTTATTTTTTTTCTTTGCCATACTTTCTTTTAAGAAAAGAAAGTATGAAAAAGGTATGCCCCGACTTTTTAATTTAGGTAACGGTACTGCCCTAATAGGATTTGATAAGTACGGTCAAATTAAAGATTTTTATTATCACTATCCGGGTTTGGAGAATCACGTTGGCCAGTCGTTGGTACACAGGATTGGAATTTTTGTTGAGGAAAAATTCACCTGGATTGACGATGGCAGTTGGGAGATAAACTACGGACACCAAAAAGATACTATGGCCTCGGATATTAAGATGTTAAATTCCTCCTTGGGAATGGAGCTTAACTTTACTGATGTTTTATACAACGAGGCAAATATTTTTATAAGAGAGATAAAAGTTAAAAACTTATTTGATCGTATCCGTCAGGTAAGAATATTTTTCAATCAGCAGTTTAATATTTCCCAGACTTCAGCCGGAGAAACTGCCTACTATGACACCAGAGAAAAAGTGGTAATTCATTATAAAGGAAGGCGGGTTTTTTTAATAAACTCGGTTTGCGATGGAGTGTTTTTTGATGAATACAGCGTTGGGATATTGGGAAGCGCCGGACGCGAGGGGACTTTCAAGGATGCCGAGGACGGCAAACTATCTCTTTCACCCATTGAGCACGGAAAAGTAGATTCTGTAATTTCCCAACAGGTTGAAATCGAAGTTGATGGCGAGAAAACTGTTTACTTTTGGATGACGGTCGGGAAATCCATCTCCAGAGTTAAAAAATTAAACGACGAACTGTTGGCACGAGGTCCTGAAGCCATAAAGAAAACCACCATCGATTATTGGAAGGCCTGGGTATCCCATCAGAATTTTAGTTTTTACGGCCTTGGGCCGACAATCGTCGATCTTTTCAATCAGTCACTTGTTAATATCAGAACTCATGTTGCTAAAAACGGAGCGATAATTGCATCAGGCGACTCCGATATATTAGCGTTTTGGCCGGATACCTATGCTTATGTTTGGCCTCGCGATGCCGCATTTTGTGCAATTGCACTTGAAAAGGCGGGGGACTTTAACGCCTCACGCAGGTTTTTTGAATTTTGTGTGGATACGATAACTCCTGAGGGATATTTTTTGCATAAATATTCGCCCGACAAATCCTTGGGGTCGTCTTGGCATCCTTGGATTAGAGGAGGCAGGAAGCAGTTTCCGATTCAGGAGGATGAGACCGCCCTTGTTATATGGGCACTTTGGAAACATTATGAGTTATCCCGGGATCTGGAGTTTATCGAGGGTGTTTATAATACTCTCATTAAAAAGGCGGCAGAATTTATGACAACTTATCGGGACGAGAAAACGGGATTGCCCAAAGCTTCATACGACCTTTGGGAAGAAAAATACGCTATTTACACTTTTACGGCTGCAACAGTGTATGGTGCTCTTTCCGTAGCAACAAAATTTGCAACCCTTTTGGGTAAAGGGGATTCAGCGACAAAATATGAGACGGCTGCAGAGGATATTAAAAAGGCGATAATGAAGTATTTATATAATGAGGCTGAGGGCACTTTTTATAAATCGATCATAACGGAGGAGGAAAAGAGCAAAAAAGACCCGGTAATCGATATGTCGAGTGTATACGGAATATTCAAATTCGGGGTTTTACCCGGGGACGATATTAAGTTGAAAAAAGCTATCGAGAAAACAGTTGATCGACTGGAGGTGAAAACTCAAGTCGGGGGTATGGCAAGGTACGAAGGGGATGTTTATCGCCAGAAAGGAGGGAATGTTCCGGGAAATCCTTGGATAATTACGACCATGTGGCTTGCACAGTACTACATTTCAATTGCAAAGTCCGAAGGCGATATGGAACCGGTTAGGAAGCTCATTTCCTGGGCTGTTAAATATGCTAGCCCGTCAGGAACGCTGTCCGAACAGATTGATCCATATACTGGTGAGCAAGTATCGGCTTCACCTTTGGTTTGGAGCCACGCAGAATTTGTCACGACCATAATTGATTACCTGGAGAAGTTGGAGAAATTGGGTGTGTGCAAAGCCTGTTATCCAATAACATGAATAATTTTTCATTTTGAAATGTATTTACTTTTTGATATCGGCGGAACAAAAATGAGAATTACTACATCATTTGATGGAGTAACGTTCGAGGAACCTCAGGTTTATTCTACTCCCCAAATTTTTGACGACTCGATGCAAATATTTGACGAATATTACTCTAAGATAAAAGAAAAAGGTCCGTTAGCTAAAGTCGTCGGAGGTCTGCCTGGGGTTTTAGACAAGAAGAAGGAGTATCTTGTGTCGGCTCCCAATTTGCTGGGCTGGAGAGGAAAACCGATAAAAACCGAGCTTGAAACTAGACTTCACGCTCCGGTTATCTTAGAGAACGATGCTTCTTTGGTTGGTTTGGGGGAGGCAACGAAGGGGGCGGGGTCCGGTTTTAAAATTGTTGCTTATATAACGATAAGTACTGGTTTAGGCGGTGTGAGGATAGTAGAAGGCCGACTCGACGAATCGATATACGGATTCGAACCCGGGCACCAATACATTGATATGAGTGGAACAGTTACCGGGAAATTAGTTGACCTGGAGGTATTAGTTTCCGGATCAGGGATTATGTTTCGCTACGGCAAGATGGCGAGTGAGATTACAGATCCAAAAGTGTGGGAAGAGGCCTCACGCTATTTGGCCTTTGGATTACATAACACTATAGTACATTGGTCGCCGGATATTATTGTACTGGGCGGAGGACTGATACTGAATGGCTTTATTGATATCGAAAAAGTCAAAAAAGAGCTGAAAGAGATCTTAAAAATATACCCTGAAATTCCTGAAATTAGAAAAGCATCACTGGGCGATTATGGTGGACTTCATGGCGGGTTATCATATCTCAAGTTGACAAGTCAAGTACTATAGTAATATACTGCCTCCGAGTATGGAAGAGGGTAATGATAATCCCCAACCTCAAACTGATTTTTCCCCTCAGCGGACAAAGGTTTCATTTCCCGGAGGAAAAAATGAAAGAAAGTCTAAGAAGGGTTTGATATTCATAATTTTAGTAGTATTGGCACTTCTCGGTATTGCCGGTTGGTATTTATTCAGTAAAAATAAAACATCTGATAGTATTTCCAATATAACCCCCAGCGCTTCAATTACGGAAGCAACGTCTACTCCAACCGAGGAGCCAGTAGATAAAAGTGAAATCCAGATAGAAATCCTTAATGGAACCAGTATTTCAGGTGAAGCATCAAAGTTAAAAACCGTTCTTGCCGAATTGGGTTATACCAATATCGAAGTCGGGAATGCCTCTTCGAGCGATTATGTAACGACTGAAGTAACCTTCAAAAGTTCCGTCCCGGATGAAGTTCAAGATGAAATTACAGATGAACTGGAAAGCATATATGCCGAAGTCGATGTTAATAAAGCTTCCATAGGGGAAAAAGACGTGCAAATAATTATCGGATACAGAAAAGGTTTTACTCCAGCTCCTAAAGTCACAAGTGGTCCAACAAAAGTTCCTATTCCAACAACAAGTACCCAGTCGGCTACGGTGACTCCGACAAGGACTCCTACCCCCAGTCCAACCCCTTAACTCTCGCTTGACAACTACAACTGAATTTAAGGAGGTGCTATAAATTGCATTTGCAATTTCTATGGGATTGTGATATAGTATTATTGTAACTTAAAAATTCAAGGAGCGACTACAACGCCTTGACTCTTTAGAAATATTTCTAGAGGGTAATTACAACCGGCCAGTCAATAGAAGGGCCGGTTTTCGCGTTCTATAGATATAAATTAAAAAATAGCACGCGACCCTCCGATACATTTTGGCACGAGCGGTGAACGGATAGTTCTGAAAAGGCGAGTGCGAAAATAAGGAGGGTTTACTAAGATAACCTAAACCGGCTTAAACAGCCGGTTTTTTGATGCTCTTTAAATTTATACAACAAGTAGTTCATCAACCCTTAAGTAAACGCTCCTTGAGCCGTAAACGAACAGTTCTGAAAAGGCGAGAGGTAAGTTACAGAGGGTTTGTTGGTCCGCTCGAGGGCTTAAATGAGTTCTTCAGTGGTCTAACAAAAAAATAAGAGGACCAAAAAGCACATTTATATTTTTCAGGGTCAAAAGTGGAGATTAAATTAGTAGACCCCCAGAAGCGCCCAAGCTTCCAGCAGCTGATGATGCTGGTTGCCCTCGGCCAGGCAAGGTGGAATCAAGAAGTACTTGTCGGAGACGACGGGACCCTGATTACCTACTTTGCGATGGCCGAGCAAGAGCTTTGGATGCTTGCAATCGAGATGGAGCCGGGCTTCCTCGTGTCAGCAGGCACATTGGAAGGACAGCTTCTAATCGATCGTGCAAGCCTGGGTGAATTTGCCCATGCGCTCAAAGGTAGGCTCGAACACTTAAAAAGTGTCCGTGCCATGTTAGAAGCCCGCAAGGCTGAAAACTTGCCTTTAGTCTAAGCAGATTCGTATCAAAGCTGCGCTTCCCCACCGATGGGTTACAATCGGCAGTTCTCCTCGACTGGTACCTGGCTATCCAAAAGGATAATGAGGAGGGTGTGGAAAGCGGAAATAAAAGCACTTTCTACACCATATTTTCACAATGGTATTCACTGTTAATAAGTGAGGCTATACGAGTATATTATTTGCACATTTACAAAAGGAGTGGGGATTCTGTTTTGAATCTGGATATAGGAAACATCAGCGTTTCCAAAAATTTTTAAATCCAGTTTCAATCTTCCCCACTCTCAAAGCTCTTAGCTGTATCGGTGATACAGTACATGATAACGTAATTGGTAGTTAATAAAGAAGAGAGATCAGTATGGGTATTTCGTTTTACCTTCTCTCTAACCTAATTTAGTTTAACTTGCTATAGGATTGATGATTTTGCTATAATTGCGACGTTGTTCTCCAAATGATCTTTAATGACTACATTTTTTCTCTACTGTCCCAAGTTAAAGATTATTTGGTGGTCAATGTAAAAACATAAAAAACCACTATCGGATCTTGGGTTTTTAAGCTAAAAAACGGTTTGCCGCTTTAAGGCTAAAAAAAATCCAAGAGCACATTAACAACTTCAAGGAAAGGAGATTTGTATAAGGAAATAAGTATTAATAAACAAATCACCTAAATAGGTTTAGTCCAAGATCTGGAGGTGTCTATGATTAGAAAGTCTTTTCTGAAAGAGGTAGCCGCTTTTGTTCTATGTGTGGCGGTTCTTGCATACCTGTGGATTAAAACTCCAATTCCTTGGCCAGTTTCTCTTGCATTGTGCGTAATTTTGTTCGCACTCTTATTGGCCCTAATTGGAGGTAAATCCAAGTCACAGGTGATATTACAAAGTGAGCTCCGTGAGGAGGCGTCGATGCTCAGGGAAGTGCGAACGCTGATTGAAAAACTGGGCGACTACGCTGAATCTCTCAGGACTAGTGAATTACAAATTGCCCTCAATGCAATTTGCAGAGATGGCAGCTTGATTGTTGAAAAACTTAGTTCCGACGAATTCGCATCGCTATCCGAGGTTCAAGCGGTACTTAATTTATTGACCCGCCTTGATACCATTTTAACCGGATATGTGAGTGCGGTAACGGGAGATATCCGAATTGACGAGCAACTTTTTTCTACAACTACTGAAGAAACGGAGAAGATCATTCCTGCTTTTATGGATGCTTTCGACAAAATAGTTGTTGAAATAGACAGCGCCGACGCGCAAGCTTACCGTGCTGCAATCTTAGCGGCGCGGATGCAGCTTGAAGTTCGATTTGGTGAAGATCTGACAAGAAAGGAGTAAAGATGACCTCAGATTCTGATGAACAGAAAGAAATTGTTCCATTGCAAAAGGTCCGTGCAGAACTTGAATCGCCGCAAATTGACATTGCTAGATTCAATGCATATGACCAGCTTGGGCCGGAGCTTCAGCAAGCTGCGCAGCAGATGGCTGGAGAGTTTGACATCGATGTAAGTGACCTTAGTGTTACCACTTTTGGTTCTGGTGCTCAAGCTAATGCCGGCAGGGTCTTGGACCCAATTGTCAGAAAGATTACGAATCGACAACTCGCCGGTCCGACGGGTACGGCGTTGAACAGACTCCTTCGAATTTCCAGGGGATTGGATGTTTCGATGCTCGATCGTGAGCCGTCCCCTTGGATTATCATGATGCTCGATTCCGGCAAACGTTGGGTAGTTAACATCGGTTTTGCGTTGTCACCTCTGGCTAAGTTTATTAACGATGCCAAGTCGGTGAACTCGACCCTGGAAGCTATTACCAGGGAACTTCAGGAAGAAATGCAGGGACGAATTGATCGTACTGCAGACCTCGAGATTATGCAGCAGGAAAATACTGAAGCTTTTTGGAAGGTGATGACGGTCGTTGCTGCTGGAGAACTGGTGTTGCAGCGTGAGCGTCAGGAGCTCGAGGACATGCAAAGTCAGTTGTTGACTTCAACAGATCCCACGCTTCCCCAAAGAGTACAGGAGCATCGTGATCGGCTCTTCCGAATGGAAGTGAGGGTGCTGGATTTAAAAAACAGCGCCATTGAGTGCTTCATTACTGGACCTGTTGTCCGCGAAACGAAGAAGGGTGTTTTAATTTCCGTGGATCAATTGCAGAAAGGTTTAATGCAAACGATCCCTCAAATCAAACGGCAAATTATCATAGTGGTTGCTCTTCTTGAGCAACAAGGCGCTACACGCAAAGCCATGGCGCTTGATGAAGCGCATCGAGCGACAACCCGCCGATTAGGAGAACTTTTGGGTCAGGCTGGAACCGAGATGCGCGCGCTAATCACGAGTAAATCCGAAGACGTTGTCGTACTCGAAGAACTTTTCGGTAAACTTGTTGACCAGATCAAAGATTTGAGAGAGCTCGAATCTCAGCTTGATCAGATCAGTGTTGAGGGCGATGCTGCATACCATCGTATGAGAAACCGACTTAAAGAAGTTGTCGGTCAACTTTAAGATTCATATACAAACTGGAAAGGAGAAATATCGTGGACATGGGAAAGCTTTTAGGAACAATTATTACTTTGTTTGTGGTGGCCGTTCTCGGCATCCTGATTCTCAGTGCCTGCGGGTACGTGGCTGCTAACGTCGAGCAGGGCGAGACAGGAATCCAGATGTACCAGAGTCAGATTACAAATGTAGTCGGCCCTGGTCGTTACACCGAACTTGGCCGTCTATTCTTGGACATCGAGATTATTAACACCCAGGCTCTGCGTTTTTGTGGAGAGGATCCCGAGGTCCTTACAAATGACCAACAGCGTATTGGTGTTAAGGTTTGCGGAACGGTTCAACGCCCCGACTATACAAAGTCTGATGTTCTTCAGGCGAAGTGGGGACTTTACCGCTACCTATACACCGACGATAAAGCCTTGGTTGGAGAAATAGACGAAAAAGGTAACTTTGTGGGTGCTTCGCTCATGTATGATCTTTCGCAACAGGCTATGAAATCCTGCGTTGGTGATCGTAAGTTCGAAGAAGCTGCCGTCGGCGCCAGCCGAGACCTCTTACGCACTTGCGTAGACGAAAGACTTTCAGAGCTAGCCGGATCGTACGGACTGGATATCCAGAACATTGTGGTTCCCAATATCGCCATTCACCCGACAGTACAGGCTCTTCTGGATGCCATCACGGAGGCAAAGTTCCAAACAGACCTTGCTATCCAACAGGCAGAGAAAGCTAAAGCCGATGCTGAAAAGGAGCTCGCAGTCCAGCAGGGTGCTATCAAAGTATCTCAAGGTAAGGTACAAGAAGAACTCCGCCAGCGGGCTATTTCCGCCGAGCTCGAAAAAGCAGCTTTGGAATCTGAACTGCAAGTTATCGTTCAGGAAAAGGCAAACGAGCTTAAAGAAGCCTCGCTAGCTAAGGAAGTCACTCAGGCGGAGCTTGAGGTTGCCCAACTTGAGGCAATGAAAACGCTAGCGGTTGATTTCGCTCGCGCCCGACTATTCCAGGATAATCCCGCTTGGCTGGCTCTTACCATCCAGCAGGCTTGGGCCAATGCATGGAACTCAGTGGATAAAGTTATTGTTCCTGCTGGAACTTTGCCTTCTACTGTTCTCTCGCCCGACACAGACGTTACAACGGTTATACCCGCCGAGCCGACTCAGCCATAACAAGGAGGTGTGATAATGTTACGTCTCCTTTACAACAGATACCTTTTGGTGGTTTTGGTGTTGGTTGCGGTAGCCTTAGCATTTGGGGGTTGGAGAATGTTCCGCCAGTGGCTGCACAATGAGCCAGTGGATTTTCCGCAACTGTCGTTTCTTACCAACATCTCCCGGAGGGACAAGATTGTCCTATCACTACTCTTTGTCTGGCTGATTACCTTAGTTGCCATTCTGGCTTATTACAGCTAGACTTAAGAAAATTTAACCTTGAAGTTAAAAAAATAAATATTTTGGTGCCTTGATCTAATGGATCAATGGAGAGACCGAGAGTTCTCAAAGCCCCACGTAAGCTGTGGGTTAACTTTTTGAATTCTTTTGGTCTCTCCATGCACCATCTTTTTTGTACTTTTAATGTTTTTGAAGGTAGAAAAAAGATATTATTTATCCTCGTTTATTTTTTGGAGATTACTTCGATTAATTCCCCTGGAGTAACAATTTTAGGTTTTCTTATTTTATTTTTAAGAATAAGAATGTGTTTTTTATCCAGCGAAACCAAAAAGTCCGCACTGTAACTTTTTGCAGAAGCAATTAAATGAGTATCTCCGATATCAGTAACAACTTCTTCATATTTTCTGACTTGAAAATCCGATGGTGGTGGAACTATTTTTAACAAAGTTGCTTTCAAATATCCCTCAATGTCTTTTTTACTTTTTCTGATTTTTGAAGAATTTCTAATAACTTCATTAAAGACAATTTCACTAATTAAACCTTTAATTTTCCCTAACTTTGCATATTTTAATATTTTCGCAGATCCCCCTTTAGGGGAGTAAATTCCTGCTAAAATTACCGAGGCGTTAAAGAAGATAATGGGAGTTTTGACTTTAAAACTCATTTACAAAAGACCTTTTTCTTTTAGGATTTTGGCTTCCTTTTTATCAAGTTTAATAAATTTTTCTATTTCTTTATCTTTGTAGCTCCTGACAGAATATGGATATATTCTAACGGGTTCAATTACCAACCGTCCCTTTTCTTTTCTTATCCTAGCTAGTCCACTTTCTTCCAAACCTAAATCGTCCCTAAAAGATTTAGGAATTGTGACTAGTCCCTTGTTTTGAATTTTGACAATTGCTTCCGACATTATAATCTAACTTTCTATTTTTCCATTTTATCGAAAGTTAGATAAAAGTCAAGATTGCGGTGACGCGAAATTTTCCAATTATGAATTACACTTCGGGTTTGGATTATATTTGCCACCTTGGGTACCCTATAGACTTCAAGATCTTTCTTCGAACGTTCTTCAATTAATTCATCCGTTTCTATTAAGCCCCACTGTTTACTTGGAATATTATAGGAGGTATAATGGCTCAGGTTCTTTGAAAAATAAGATATAAACCATACGGAACTTACTCTTATGTGCACAAAGGAGGTGCAAAATGTTTGAGTGGTTTTCGGATCTTCCCATTGTGATTCAAGTCTTTTTGGCAATGCTTACGGGGAGTGTGCTCCTCCTGATTTTTTTGGGAGGTGCCTGGATTTTATCAAGATTGCGTGGAAACGTTGTCGGGGTAAGCGATTCGCCTGTAACCCCAACTGGGACCTACGTCGAGGATTCGGGCAATGTTGATGAAGACGATTTCGAACTGGAGGTGGGTGTGGCCTATGACCTTACGGAATCTCCGTATCCGGCCCAGATTCGGGTTGGTGATGAAGTTGAAGATGATGAGATCTTTGGCGATCTCATCATTGGGCTTCCCCCGGGAGCAAAGTTCGTGTCGTTACAGCGAGTCTACTCGGAAGATTACGAGGAGTTTCTGCTCGATCACTTCGTGATTGTATATCTCCTTAATGGGGACTATATTACCCAAACTTGGGAGGGGGATTTATACTTCAGTGATTACGAAGTGTATCCAAACGAGATTATTGTCAGGGAGTCAAAGTGATTTAATAAAGGAGAATCTAATGGATCCGAACACATTGGGAAACTTTATCTTGGCAACTGGTGTTGCTGCTATTTGCTTAAGCACAATTTCTCTCCTCGTTAGCACTTGCGCTATCATTTATCTCTTGAGGAGGAATAGACCCGTATAAGTACTACACAGAAACAGCGGAGAGCAAACTTGCTTTCCACCTCCCAAAGCGAAAGAACTTTCCGCTGTTTCCCATTTTTTTGAATTCTTCAAAAAAAAGAGAAGTATCACACACCTTAGAGGTGAAATTGTACTTACACCTTGGAGACTTAAATGCAACATAGTATTTAAGTGCACTTTTGGGTTTTTAGCTCTCGTGAAACTTGGGAAAGTACATTTCGGGTTTGGATTAGATTTGCACATTGGGTACCCTATAGACTCCAAGATCGCAATTACTCTTAAATAAGTGTTTTATTTATATTTTAATATACAATCTTTGTTATGGATTTCTCTTTTAAATTAGTTAAAAAAGATCAAAAGACTCATGCTAGAGCGGGAACAATTTCAACTCCTCATGGAAAAATTGAAACCCCTGCATTTTCTCCTGTTGCCACAAAAGCTTCGGTCAAAGGCTTAACTTCTGAAGATTTAAAAGAGGCGAATACCCAGGTGGTACTGGCTAATGCTTACCATCTTTATTTACGTCCAGGAGTAGAAACGATTGAAAATTTCGGCGGTTTCGCTCCTTTTATGAAATGGGAAGGGCCGACAATTACCGACAGCGGCGGATATCAGGTTTCCTTTCTTTGGCAGAAAACAAGGAAAAAGGAACAAGGAATAAGAAATAAGGCTAGGGTAACGGATTTCGGGATGTATTTTTATTCTCATATCGATGGGTCTGAACATGTTTTAACTCCTAAAATATCAATGGAAATTCAGCATGCACTAGCTGCTGATATTATCATGGCACTTGATCAACCCATGAGTCAGAGGTTTAGTCGCGAAAAAAATAAAGACGCTTATATACGGACATTAAAATGGGAAGAGGAATCCTTTAAGGTTTGGAAGGAATTGGAAAGCAAGAGGAAAAACGGATCTTTCCAAGCTCTATTCGGAATAATACAGGGTCAAACAGATAAAAAATTACGAAGGGAGTGCTTGAAATTCATTTTGGATACAGGATTTCCGGGAATTGCAATCGGAGACGAATCTATCGGTGCTGACCCCAGAATTACTGCTAAAAGTTTGGATGCGATCTCCCACTTTTTGCCCGACGATAAACCCCTGCATGCTCTCGGGCTCGGAGGAGGACCCGAAGGAGTTTTTGAGGCAGTTACCCGCGGAGTTGATATTTTTGATAACGCGTCGGTTACCCGTATGGCAAGAACAGGACTATTATTTATTTATCCCGAGGATGGTGGAAAGGTAGGTAACAAGTTTAGGTTAAACATTAAAAGCGGAAGGTTTAAAGGCGACAGGAAACCCATAAGTAAAAAGTGCCTCTGTTATACCTGCAAGAATTATTCACGAGGCTATATTCACCATCTTTTAGTTTCCGAGGAACCATTGGGTGTGAGACTGACAACCATCCATAACATTCATTTTTATAACGACTTGATGATTCGAATTAGGAAAGCTATTATTGAGGATAGGTTTTTGGAGCTTAAAAAATACTGGCTGGGTAGAAGTAGGGTGTAAGATGTAGGAAGTAAGAAATATGGAAGAAAAAAAAGAATATCAAATCACCTTTGATTGGAAAAACATTATTACAGTTACCCTTGCGAGTTTGGGTTTCATTGCAGGATTTCTTTTGCTAATATTTCTTGTAAGCAGAAGAGGTAAAACCCAAAGTACAAGTGAGGTGGTTATTTCTCCAGCACAGGAAATTAATATGGATAATCTCAAGATAGAAGATATAGTCGTCGGGAACGGCAGCGAAGTGAAGAATGGCGATTCGGTATCCGTAAATTACATAGGGACATTAACCGACGGAAAAGAGTTTGACAGCTCTTATAAACGCGGTCAACCATTCGAATTTACGGTCGGATCGGGGGAAGTTATTCAAGGGTGGGATCTGGGTTTGATCGGGATGAAGACAGGAGGCAAAAGAAAACTGACAATCCCTCCTGAGTTGGGTTACGGCGAAAGAGGGGCGGGAGCCGATGTTCCTCCGAACTCGATATTAATTTTTGAGGTAGAGCTTCTTGGGATTAAATAATTTCACAAAACTCTCATCCTCTCGTGATAACGTCTTCGACGTTGGCTCTGAGTTCAATCGCGAATCTTGCGATTTTCGAATCTATAAGATGAGAAACAAAGCAAGCTAAGCGATATGAATTTATTCTAAATTCCTATTCAACCTATTGTAGGCTGGAGGCTTTCTTGAAATCATAGTAAAATTAAGCTATGAACATAAATCCAATAATGCGTTTATTGAACAAATCCTTTGGTACTTATGAAGTAAGAGGTTGGTATATAGAACCCACCTACTGGCAAGCAGCTACCATTGTTTTTTTGATTTTCCTTATGTTACTCACTATTGCTCGCGTGCGATATCTTTATGTTCATTGGCATATGGGAAGACAAAATATATCGATGCTATTTTGGGGATTTTTGATGGCACTTATTTTTGAAGGTCTTTTGGTAATCTCCGGTCGAACAATGTTCAGCGAACTAATTGGTTGGAAAAATGCCCCAAAACCAATTAGTACGGTTCTTGATATTACTCGTAACAAATTAGTGAATGTTTTGGGAATTAACGACGAAATTCCCACCTCTTCCGCGAGCGAAAAACCGACATATCAGCGTGTAATTTCTTCTTACGAGGAATTAACTGATGACGAGGCAGAAATGGTAAAATCCTTCGTTTGTACGCCTCAATGAGGTGTTCAATATCAAAGAGTAGAATTTACATTATGATATTTGAAAAATTAAATTATTTTATAGTAACTTTAACCTTTTAACTTTTCACTTTTAACTAAATTTATGAGTGACCTAAATCAAAAAATCGAAGATCTTGATACCCGGCTCGAAAAAATTGAAAAGACTTTTAACTTAACTGATAAGAAAAAGAAATTATCGGGATTAGAAAGTCAGTCAATGGATCCGGCTTTGTGGGACGACCAGGAGCGCGCGCGAAAACTGATGCGGAATCTGGATAATTTAAAAAAAGAAATTGACGAGCTTGAGGGGTTAAGAGGTGAAGTTAGGGCATTGGTAGCTTTAAAAGAAGTAGGAAAGGTTCCTGCCGATTTTACGAATGAAACCAGGAAACTTGAAAAAAGAGTCGAAAAATTTGAACTGAAGCGTTTTTTGTCAAAGCCATATGATGAAAAGAATGCCCTTGTTTCAATTCACGCCGGCCAGGGGGGAACCGAGGCAATGGACTGGGCTAATATGCTTTACCGGATGTATTTGCGTTTTTGCGAAAGGCGTGGGTGGAAGACAGATACAGTTGATGTATCTGAAGGTGAGGAGGCAGGGTTGAAGAGTATTACCTTTAAAGTAGAAGGGTTGTACGCATACGGTTATCTAAAGGGCGAAGCCGGAACTCACAGACTGGTTCGGCAATCTCCCTTTAATGCTGATAAATTAAGACAAACATCTTTTGCGTTAGTGGAAGTTTTGCCGGAACTCGAAGAGTTGGATCTTCCCGATATAGAGATAAAAGAGCCAGATTTGGAATGGCAGTTTTTTCGTTCATCTTCTCAGGGTGGACAGAATGTTCAGAAAGTTTCGACAGCAGTCCGGGTTAAACACGTCCCAACAGGAATTGTGGTTAGCGCCCAAACTGAAAGGTATCAGGAACAAAACAGAAAAATTGCCCTTAATTTACTGCGGGCTAAGCTCTGGCTTTTGGAACAGGCAAAGGAAGAATCTAAAAAGAAAGAACTTAAAGGAGAGTATCGGCCGGCCTCCTGGGGAAATCAAATTCGCTCTTACGTCCTTCATCCCTACAAAATGGTAAAAGACCTTCGTACTGGAGTTGAAACCGGAAATACAGAAGCAGTACTCAGTGGGGAGCTAGATAATTTTGTGGAAGCAGAACTTCAGACCCTAAATTAAATTATTTGCTTGCCGAAAGGATCTATTTGGTGATATATTAAATTCTGTGGAAGAAAAGAATCTAAAGGAAGCCGTACTTAGTCAGTTCCCTAAACAAGACAAAGAAGATATTTTAAAAAGCTTTCCAAAAAAGGGTGCAAAATCGGGAACGCTCTTTATGGTTGTTGCGTCACTTTTTGTAGTTCTTGCAGGAGTCGGTACTGGATGGCTACTTTCCGGTAAATCTTTCGGAAAAACAGCCCAAACTGGTGAAAGAACCACAGTCACACAAGCGGAGAAATCAGATAAAGAAGCGGGAATAAGTGATGAATCCGAGTTTCCTGACACCGCTGAAGGTACTCTGGTTGAGGGAGGAATAGAGAACGAAGGAACACACCATTTGGAAAGACAAGGTGGGCCTTCTCAGAATGTATACCTATCCTCAACAGTAATCGATTTACAAAGCTATGTGGGTAAAAAGGTGAAAATTTGGGGGCAAACGCTTTCCGGACAAAAAGCCGGTTGGTTAATGGACGTGGGTAAAATAAAAATTTTGGACTAGTTTCAGCTTCTTTTTTAATCTGCTCATTTGTGATAGTCAATATTCTTGAAATTGTTCTTGATGGTATAATTTGATAATCTTAAAAGAGTCCTGCCACATGTTGAAAATTAACCAGGTATCAAAAACATTCGGAGATATAAAAGCGCTTGATGATGTCTCTTTCCAAGTATCTGATGGTGAATTTGTTTTTTTAACAGGACCATCGGGAGCCGGTAAAACAACACTTCTCAGGTTAGTTCTTCGGGAGCTTTTTCCGGATGAGGGCGAAATAGTATTAGAAGACGTTGATATTACCAAATTAAAAAGAAAAGATATTCCAAAACTTCGTCAGAAGATAGGCGTCGTTTTTCAGGACTTTAAAGTACTTCCAGAGCGGACTGTAAAAGAAAACGTAGAAGTAGCTCTGGCAGTTATAAATTTGTCGAGAAAAGATTGGAAAGCAAGAATTGATCATGTTCTTAAGTTGGTTGGACTTGAGGAGCGGGGGGACCTTTTCCCATCACAGCTATCCGGAGGAGAACTGCAAAGAGTTTCCCTTGCCAGAGCGCTAGTCGTAAATCCCAGAATAATTTTAGCGGACGAACCTACCGGTAATTTGGACTGGGATACGGCCGATAAAATTATGGATCTTTTTGAAAAAATTAGCGCTGAGGGTAAAACAATACTCATGGCAACCCATCATAAGTTAATTATTAATAAACTTAAGAAAAGGATTATTGAACTTTCGGAAGGTAAAGTAGTTAGGGATACGGGTGTAAAAAAATTATCTCCATCCCAGAACACAAGAGAAGCGTCTAAAGAAAGCATGACGGGAAGTTCTGTATCCGAGGACAAAAGGAAATCCAAAAACTTTAAGTCCAAAGAATCTATAAAAACATAATGGTTAATATACATATTAAATCTGCCTGGGATCATATGCGGCGTTCGCCTTTTCAAGCTTTGGCCGCGGTCTTTGCACTGACTAACACTTTTTTTGTTATTACCGTGCTTTCGGTTATAGTTTTTGCCTCAAATCAAGTAATTAAATATTTTGAGACCAGACCGCAGATTATTGCCTTTCTCAAAGACGATGCGACTAATGAACGGGTATCGGATCTTCAAAACAAATTGGAGAGTGATACGAGGATTAGCAAGGTGGTTTATGTTTCTAAAGAGGAGGCTCTTGAGATTTACAAAAAAGCGACATCGGATAACCCTTTGCTTTCCGAATTGGTGAGTCCCGCGATATTCCCCGCCAGTATCGAAGTTCAGGTAAATGATTTGGTTCACGCCGATAGCCTAATCGGAGAGATCAAACAAGACGAAATCGTCGAACAAGTAGGTTTTACCGCTAGTCTAGGAAGCGAAGCCACGTTGGGTGAAGTATTGCAAAAGCTTCGCAACCTTACTCTTTACCTTCGTATAGGAGGGGGCGTTTTTGCCCTTATGCTTGTAAGTACCTCGTTTCTTGTGCTTATCATTATTATCGGTATGAGGATTACAACCAGGCGGGGAGAGATCGAAATTCTCGATCTTATCGGGGCGACACCCGGATTTATACGAAAACCGATACTCTGGGAAGCTACACTTTATTCTTTGATAGGAGTATTCGCGGGTTGGTTGGCGGGTTTTGTAGTTGTACTTTATGTAACCCCCAACCTAGTTTCTTATTTCGGTGACATACCCTTTTTACCCAGAGACACCTTTGAGTTAGCCAAACTTTTCGGATTAATATTATTTGGAGAGATGTTTGTTGGTTTACTTTTGGCAATTTCAGGAAGTATACTGGCAGTTTCTCGAGTGAAGAAGCGATAGAATAGTTGTATTAGATAATTGGAATAAGGAGACGACGTCTAAGGACTGGTCACGCGATTTAAATTTAATTGAAATTTGATTTTAACTGCACCCCAAGCTCTTAATGAAGAAAGTTTTAAAAGCAGCATTAACTTTACTAGTCTTTTCTTCCGTATTAACCTTCGTCTTCCTGAAAGCCGGGGGACAACTCATACAAGCTGAAACCGAAACAGAAAAACTTGAACGCTTAACTCGAGAAATTTCTCAATATGAAAGCGAGATAAGTAAGTTAAAGTCCCAGGCGACCACTCTCTCTAACCTAATTGCCCAATACGACGCACAGATACGCTTAACTACCTTAAAGATCGAACAAACAGAGGAAAAGATTTTACTTCTCGGAGGAAGAATTGACCAATTGGAAACATCTCTTCAATCGCTGACCGACGCTTTTACAAATAGGGTCGTCTACACCTATAAAATGTCAAAGCTCAATGAGCCCTATTTAATTCTTATCTCCTCACCTGACTTAAAGACAGCTTTCACCAGTTTCCACTATCTCAAAAAGATAGAGTCTGCGGATAGAGACTTGTTGGTTCGGCTTGAAAAAGCCCAACTCACCTATGAAGAAGAAAAAGTAGATCAGGAAGCGTTGCAAAAAGAGCTTGAATCACAAAAGACTGTCTTGGGGGCACAAAAGGCCGCAAAGGCCACTCTACTTGAGCAAACCAAAAACGACGAAAAGAAATATCAACAACTTCTCTCACAAGCCAGGGCTGAGTTCGAAGCCATTCAAGCTATTCTTGCAGGAAAAGGAGATGAGGAGGAGGTTGGAAAAGTGTCCCAAGGACAAAGGATCGCATCAATAATACCGGGTGCTTCATGCAATTCAAGCGGCCCACACGTGCATTTTATTGTAAGTCAAAACGGGGCTACTCAGAATCCTTTTAGTTTTCTTCGCGGAATTGACTATGAAAACTGTTCCGGTAGCTCTTGCGGATCAAATGATGGTGACCCCTTTAATCCGGGAGGGTCATGGGATTGGCCGATAAATCCAAAAGTGAAGTTTTCTCAAGGGTACGGCTCCACCTGGGCGGTTCGAAATACTTGGGTTGGGAGAATTTACTCATTTCATAATGGAATCGACATAAACAGTAATTCTTCACAAGAGGTGAAAGCTGCGCGTTCCGGTACTTTGTACAGGGGAAGTTACGGGGGAGGCGGTGGTTGCAGACTTCGTTATGTTCGGGTTGACCACGACGAGAATGATTTAGATACTTTCTACTTACACATCAATTATTAAAATTTAAAGATCAAAATGCAAAATTTAAATTACAGTTAAAAATTAAAAATTGGTGATTCGTATATTCCTAATCCTTTCATTAGTTTTTTTTCTTTTTCCTTCAAACTCCTTTGCCCAAGTCGTTATTAATGAACTTAGTTCCTGGGAAACAACCGGTGATTGGATCGAGCTCTTTGCTTTTGAAAATACAGACATCTCTGGGTGGATTTTACGGGATAAAGCAAATACGCCAATTGAAACAATTCCGATCGGTACGATAATTGGCCCTTCTTCAAGTAGTTTTTATGTTATTGAAGCAGGTAACAGACTGAATAAAGAAAGTGACCAAATAAAACTCTTAAAAGGTGATGATGTGACAGTTGTAGACTCAATAATCTACGGAGAAGCTGATAGCCCCTGTGCTCCTGGACAGGGAGAGACCATCGGCAGATATCCAGATGCAAATTCGTTGGTTGACAGGTTCTCAAATGCCACAAAAAACTCAAGCAACAATAACGGAACTCGTTTGCCTTGTCCAACACCCACATCTCCACCGTCCAATACTTCCGTACCGACCCCTACGACAAAGCCGACGAATACCTCAGATCCTACAAAAAAACCAAGCCCTACGATAAGGCCGACCCCCAAGTCTGAAGTAAAAACGGCAATTGCCGAAGAGACCGGCGAGATTGAGCCTACCAAAATAAATGAAGGAAACCGTGAGCAAGTAGGATCAAGCTACACAAATACGAGAGAATCCCCTACACCAACACCTCAAGTTAAAGGTAATACGACCAATAGCTTTCCTTATACAGCAGCTTTCTTAATAGTACTGGGACTATTTTTTATAGGAGTATCTGTTTTTGCGTTTCTTCGCAATCAGAAAAAAAGATATAATTTTGAGGACAAAGAATTTCCTGAAGATGAAAAATAAACCGCCTACTTTTTTCGGATATTGGTTCCCGGTTATTTTATGGGCTCTGGTGATATATCTTTTTTCGTCATATCCGACGGCCAAAGCCTCGGAAATACATTGGAAAGATTTTGTTATAAAGAAAACCGCTCATGTTATTGAATATGCCGTTTTCTCTATATTAATCTACAGGGCGTTAAAAGAAGAAGGTATTGAAAAGAAAAAAGCCGGTTTGTTTGCAATATTCACTTCAGTTTTTTATGGCCTTACTGACGAGCTTCATCAGACTTTAACACCGGGACGAGAACCAAGAATAAGAGACGTTTTTTTTGATACAATAGGCAGTTTACTGGCCATTTATTTAATATGGAAATTATTACCAAAAGCGCCGCAGAAACTAAAAGTTTTGGGACAAAAGTTGCACTTGATTTAATAAAGGAAAAAAAGAATAAGCTAATTATTTGTTTGACTGGAGACTTGGGTAGCGGTAAAACTACATTCGTGCAGGGATTTGCAGAGGGATTGGGAATTACCCAAAGAATTATTTCGCCGACGTTTATATTAGTAAAGCAGTATGAACTGGAAGACAGAGCGTTTTTGTCCGATCTTTACCACGTCGATTTATATAGATTAGAAAAAGATCTGGAATTTGAGATTAAAAATTTAGGCATAACGGATATTTGGGAAAAGAGAGGCTCGATCACAGTTATAGAGTGGGCGGAAAAAATTAAAGAAATCATACCTGAATCGGCTTTGTGGATTTATTTCGATTATTTATCGGAGAAGCAAAGGCGGATTGAGGTGAAGCACAAATGAAAAGTAAAATACTTATAACAGGTGGAGGCGGATACATTGGGTCTAACTCTGTTTATTTAATGTTACAAAATGGATTTGAGGTAGTCGTTATTGATAATTATCAAACGGGTTACCGAGAACCCCTCGAGTTCCTGCAAAAAAAATTCGGTAGTAAAAAAATAAGGTACTTCGATTTGGATATTAGAAAACCTCTTAAAAGTCTTTTCCAGAAAGAAAAGAATTTTGATGCAGTCCTTCATTATGCTGCCAGCTGTAAAGTAAATGAGTCGATGGAATATCCCGAAAAATATTTTTCCAATAATGTAGCAGGGAGTCAGAACCTTTTAGCTGCGCTTATTGAGCATGGTGTTAACAAAATTGTTTTTTCGTCGACCTGTGCGGTATACGGAGAGACAAAATATGTACCGGTTGATGAGAATCACCCTATTAACCCCACAAACCCTTATGGCATGTCCAAGCGGATGGTAGAACAAATTGTCGAATGGTACGGAAGATTAAAAAACTTAAACTATGTAATTTTAAGATACTTTAATGTCTGCGGTGCAAGCGACGACGGGGAAATTGGTGACTCCAAAAAGCCATCTGTTTTGTTAGTCCAAAATGCAGTAAGAGGGGCGTTGGGAATAGAACCTTTCTCGTTGACTTGTCCAAAAGTAAGTACACCCGATGGAACGCCCATTAGAGACTATATTAACGTTGTTGATTTAAATGAAGCACACCTTGCCGCACTTAATTATTTATTTAAGGGAGGAGAAAATACAATAATTAACTTGGGGACGGGAACTGGGAATTCTGTTTTAGAAGTAGTTAGTAAAGTAAAAGAGATTACGGGTGTGAAATTTGAGATGAGGAAGGGTGAAGAGAGAAAGGGAGAATACGCAAAAATTTATGCAGATGTTTCCAAGGCAAATGAAATCTTAGGCTGGTGTCCGACGAGGTCTATAGAAAACTCCGTAGAATCTTTGGTTAAGTGGTATAAAAAACGCCCCCGTGGTTGGAAGCACTAACAAATATGTTACTTTATATCGATACTTCGGACTCCGAAAAAATCAACTTAGAGTTAGACGGCAAAATATTTGAAACCTTGTCTAAAAAAAGGAAATCCCAAAGGCTTCTTCCTTTCATTTACGAAATACTCAAAAAGAAAAAGAAAAAAATTACCGACCTTACAGAAATTAAAGTAAATACAGGACCGGGATCTTTTACCGGTTTAAGGATTGGAGTTGCTGTGGCGTCTGCAATCGGATGGGCACTCGGGATAAAGGTAAATGGTAGGGATATAAGAAAGGGTAAAACAATTGACGTAACTTATTAGTATAGTAAATAGTGATCTTAATCATCCAATTTTACTTACAATGATTTGGTGAACTCTTGACTCCCGGGCTCTATTGGTTTATTTTTTGGTAATGAAAAAAATAAACGCAGTACTATTCATAACTTTTATCTTCTTATCCTTTTACCTATTTTTATACCCCCGTGATAATCAGGCAATGACAGTAGATAAAGGTTTAACCGATAGGGTGATTATTAAATTTCACCCGCTTATCCCTAAGTATTTTAAAAACAAAGTCGTTGAGTCATACGGCTTGAAATTGAAAGAAGAACTCAATCTTTCTAACACTTTTGTGGTTGAGGTTCCTAAGGGAAAGGTAAGCGAATATAATGACAGAATTAAGATGAATTTGTTGGTCGATTACGTTGAAGAAGACCATGTTGCTTCCGAGTTTAACATACCAAACGACTCGTATTTTTCAGATCAGTGGGGATTGGTGAAAATTCAGGCACCTGGAGCTTGGGATATAAATCGTGGGAGTAGCAATGTTGATATTGCCATTGTGGATACAGGGGTTAACTACCGGCATCCGGATTTAGGAGCAAAAGTTAAATCATCGGTCGATTGCAGATTCAGTTCGTGTCCAAGTCTTTGGACTCAGGACCCTGACGGTCATGGTACACATGTTGCAGGTATAGCAAGTGCGATCACTAATAACGGCCAAGGTATTGCTGGGGTTTCCTGGGATTCAAACTTAATTTCGGTAAAAGTATTGGACGATAGTGGGAGTGGTTACTATTCATGGATAGCAAACGGAATTGTATGGGCTGCCGATAACAAAGCAGAAGTAATAAATCTTTCTCTGGGGGGGTCATTTTCTTCGAGTACCTTGGAAGCTGCCGTCAATTATGCTTGGAATAAAGGAGCCGTAGTAGTTGCAGCTTCAGGAAATCGCGGAACAAGTAGTCCGACCTATCCCGCCTACTATTCAAATGCTATTGCCGTTGGGGCAGTCACGCAAAGCGACACAAAAGCGAGTTTTTCAAACTTCGGCTCATGGGTGGATACCGCCGCTCCCGGCGTCTCGATTTATTCAACCTATCAAAGTGGTTATGAATTTTTGACCGGAACGTCAATGTCTTCGTCATATGTAGCGGGTTTGGTAGCTTTGATAAAAGCCCAGAACCCAAGTTTTAGTAATTTAGAAATAAGACAAAAATTAGAGTCCTCCGCCGATGCGATTTCCGGTACTGGGAGTTATTGGAAGTATGGAAGAATAAACGCTTGTAAAGCGTTGGGCTGTACGATAACTTTGGAGCCAACTTCGACTCCTACGATAATGATTACGCCGACTCCTACTCAATTGCCTACTCCGACCGCGACCGTGGTTCCTACGGTAACATCTGCTCCAACTATTATTCCGACTCCGACACAGGTAATTCCTACACCAACAATTAGTTCTCCGACTCCGTCGCCATCCGGAAACCCATTACCTTGGTGGTGTAGGTATGTACCAACCCATTCCAGCTGCCAACAGTAAGATGTTTTGCAACCATGGTGTAGAATGAAATCGTGTTATGCATTTAATAATTACAATCGTTGCTATCGCAACTCTTTTTACGGGAATTTTATACACAAGTCAGATAAAAAATTCGGATAACCAAAGCGGGGAAAATGAAGAAGTCCTGTCTATATCTCAAGAAAACAATGAAGAGAATACTTCACTTCCCGAGCCAACTTTAACAATTTTTCCAACAAACCCGCCACTTTCTCCAACTCCCAAAAATTTACCGACAGCAAAACCAGATTTTATCGATTATCGTTACCCTAGTTCTGAAATTTTATCGGAATCTTCTAGTGAGATTTCTTTCAGCAGTAGTGATTCAGTGGATTCCATAACCCAATGGTATAAAGATAAGATAAAGGGAAGTGGAATGAATGTAAAGACTTTTGTAACTACAAAGACTAACGACAAAGTAGAAAACGTCTTGGTCGGATCAAATTACGAGATAGAGATAAGAGTCGAAATAAAAAAAGAGCCCTCTCATGATAACGTCACTATATCATTAACCAAGTCTTCCTTGTAATCTTGTTTCCATTTAGTTTACAGGTAATAAGCTGCGATTTTTTTGAATGAACTTTACAATTTAACTATTGCTTGACAAGTATCTTATGCTTTTGTAACATACTCACACAGTTGAAACTGCCCTTTAAAACGACCTGCTAATTTACTAGATTGAATTTTATTTATTATTATGAAGGTTATCAGCTTACCACAGAGAATAATTGTAAATGAATATTTTTCATTAGCAGGCAGTAAAATCGCATTTATTTTCTCTAAAATTAAAAATTTCTTTTCAACTTTTTATATGAGCATGGGCACTTTTCTTAAAGAGAGGAAAGCATTCGCCGCGACAGAACAATCTTCGCAGAGTTTTTATAGAAAAAAGAACTTCAAGGCTTTGAAGCCTATTATAATAATTATTGCCGCGACACTATTAATATATGGAGCAGTAAAAATCGCTAGAAGTTTAAACTTAGGTAAGAGGTCAGCTTCTGGTGAAAAAATAGACGTCCTGCCGGCAAGAGCTTCGCAGGATATAAATAAAGAGTACACATTTCCCTTAAAGAATAACAAAGGAGAAGAAGTTTCGAAGATTCGAATGACAATTGATAAGGCAGAGCTCAGGGACCAAATAATTATTTCCGGAAAACCAGCCACTTCAGTTAAAGGAAGAGTTTTTTTGATAATTAATCTAAAAATTAAAAATGAATTCAATCAGACGATTAATATAAACACCCGCGACTATATAAGATTATCTGTAAACAATAACGAGGAAGAATGGCTCGCTCCGAACATCCACAACGACCCGGTAGAAGTTCAGGCAATTTCCACAAAACCTACAAGACTTGGTTTTGCAATCAACGAAAGCGACAGAAACTTAGAACTTAGGGTCGGTGAGATAAACGGTGATAAGGAAATGATCTCGCTTAATCTAAGATAAAATGCAAAACGACTACTCGACTAATAAAATTTCTAACACATTGATGTTGGAGATAAAAAAGGCGCTTCAAAGTGTGTCAACTTACGGCAGTGTTGAAATTTACGTCCAGAAGGGAATTGTAAGTCAGATAACCGTTCGGAATATCAGAAAAACCGCTCAAAAAGGAAAATTTTAAAAATCATCACTGAAAGTAAAGTCTGGCAATTTGGATTTAAGTAGAAGCTATTTCAAAACACGCTTACAGCGATTTTGAGCGGCTTCGCCGAGCTTGTAAGCAAAGCTTGGCCAAGTGAGACTTGGTAGCATCTCATTTCAAGACTTTGAAATGAGCTGTAGGTTTAGTATAAAAAGGGGATAGATAATTTTGCAAAGAATAACACTATAATTTTATAGTTATACAGTTTTTTTACGAATAAGCCTATTGACAAAACCGCTGAGTTTGTTATAAATATTACTAAGTAATTATTTTTTAATTACGACCTATATAAATAGAATATATTGATCTGCCCAATTAATTTAGTTACCTATATTAAATTTAGAGAGCTGACCGCAAACGGAGGCTCTCCAGTTTAACCTAATTCCGCCTTTTGGCGGAGTTGAACTGGGGCGCCTCCGTTTTCGTTTGTAGCCACATCGGCTAAAAAAGGAAACGGATCTAATTTAATTTTAGGTGAAGTGCCCCGAGTCTGACTCGGGACCAATCAGGAAAGGGGGTGAATAAAATTATATGACAGATTTACAAAAGAAAGTAGTAACAGCCTTTGCTGCTGCTACATTGTTAGTTAATTCCGCACTTCCTGCATTTGCAGGAACAACCCTTATAATCTCCGGAAACGGCTCAAGTTCTGATAACACTGCTGACGTTAATTTGAATTCAACCACAACGGTCGTTCAGAGCAATGAAGCCGATATAGATAACGACGTTCACGTCAATGCAGACACCGGAGGTAACAGTGCTGATGATAATACTGGAGGGGAGGTAGATCTTGAAACAGGAGATATTACCACTCAGGTTGGTATTTCTAATGCTGTAAACAGTAATGTTGCAAGTGTTGAAGAATGCGACTGCGAAGGTGATGTTGATGTTTTAATCTCTGGTAACGGAACACATTCTGATAATAAAGTTGAATTGGACAAGAAATCCACAACTGAACTTTTTCAGAATAATGAGGCAGACGTCGATAACGACGTTCATGTCTATGCAGATACCGGAGATAACAGTGCTGATGACAATACTGGCGGGTCAGTCACCCTTAAAACAGGTGATATTGATGTGAAAAGTATAGAGATCACCAATGCTCTTAATTCTAACTCTGCCAGAGTTGGTGGAGGAGGGGGTGGTGCAGGTGATTTAAGTGCCTGGATAATCGGTAACGGATCTAACTCAGACAACGATATCGATCTTGATTTAGATCGAAGCGTGACATTGGTTCAATCCAATGAAGCTGACGTTGAGAATAAGGTTAAAGTCTATGCCGACACCGGAGATAACAGTGCTGATGATAATACCGGCGGAGAAATTGATGTTGAAACCGGCGATATTGATGTCAAGGTTGCACTTGACACCTGGGCTAATTTCAACTGGGCAGAAGTCGATTGTCCGTGTCTTTTTGATGATATTTTAGCCAAAATCGCAGAAAATGGTACTGATTCTGACAATGATATAAAAGCAGAACTTGGAAGTGATTTAGCAGTCTTCCAGGGTAACTGTGCTGAAGATAACGTAGAAGCAGGATCACTAGGCGGAAAGCATCGTCGTGGACATGATTGTGGAATTGAAAATGACGTTAAAATTGATGGAGACACCGGAGACAATGATACCGATGATAATACTGGTGGATTAGACGGAGCAGATCCTTCTTTATCAACCGGTGATATTGATGCCGATGTCCAAGTTGATAATGCCGGCAACGTCAACGTTTATGGTGACGGTTTTGACCTTCCAGAATTTCCAGAATTTGACTTCGGATTTAACTGGACATTTTTTTGGGCCTGGTTACACTGGACTGGATAAGTGAACCTGATGTTTCAGGGACGGTCTGTCAGCACTTCGACGGACCTCCCTGAAAACTAAGGTTAATGACATACTCTAAAGAGGAGAACATATAAAAGTTCAATTTATTGAAATTTTCTATAAAGAAAACACCTTAGATAGTTAAAGTTAAGCAATTAGATAAAGTTGAAAATAGTACAAGAGCTGATTGAGGTAAAAATTATTAACGAACCGATTTACGAACCTGCCCCAAGGTCAAAAGGCAAATGGTTTTCGATATTTTTCAAGAAAAGATTAAATAAAAAAATGCATATAAAATTTCCTAAAATAACTAAAGTTCTGATTGCGCTTCTTGCGACAATTGTAATGTTGGTTCAAAATCCCCTTATTTATGTTTTTGCCTATGATTTTCCTAGTGCGCCGAGTGCTCCAACGTCTCCGTCCGAACCGGAAAGTTCATATTCGCCCCCCGCTGCTCCTACCGTTCCACCCGAACCGACTATTTCTTTGAGCCAATCAACTCCAGAACCTACTGAGGTTCCTAAAGAGGAAGAGTCGCAATCAGATAGTAATAACACAACCAATCAAGAAACAGATAATACAAATCAGGATTCTTCTACCATCCCTGCTACAACAAGCAGTGGAACTAACGGCAACAGCTCTTCAGGACAAATTGCGGACGGTCAGACCGGCGACACACACATCTCAACCGGAGACACCACAAACTCATCGGTTGTTACAACGGATGCTAATAGTAATCTCTCGGCAACACCCGATTCCGGTACAGGAGGTATAACAATAGGCAACTCCGGGAACGGAAGCAACTCTGATAATTCAGGATCCGCGTCTATAGTGAATAACAACAACACCCTACAGAATAATGACGCCAATGTAACGAATAACCTGAATCAAAATTCTGTAACAGGAAGTAACTCTGCATCCAATAACGTTGGAAACTCGGAGATTAAAACTGGAGACGCCAATACGTCAGGAACTGTAATCAACGCGGTAAATACCAACGTGGATGGCTTTATGGTTGCCGAATTTGATTTTGCAGAAGATTATATAGGGGATATTGTCCTGGATTTCGGATCAAACTGTATTTCGGGATGCCCTGGTGGTAACACAACTGTTGAAAACACAGGCAATGGGACTGACTCCAGTAATTCTGGTGATGTAAATCAAATCACAAACGATAACACCTTTCAAACCAATGACGCTCTTTTAGAAAATAACGTAATTCTGGGGTCTAATTCAGGAGATAATGCTACGGATGCAAATACCGGAGGAAACTCGACTATTACTACCGGTGATGCGAACACCCAGGCTTCAGTACTTAATTTTGTAAATAACAATTTTGCCGGGGAAGTTGTTTACGCAGTCGTAAATATTTTTGGAAATCTGGTAGGAGATATAATCTTTCCCGACGGATCTGTTCTTTCCTGCTGTACTTCTGACATTCTCGCCAAAAATTCAGGTAACGGGACAGGAAGTGAGAATACAGCTTCAATAGATCAAACGACGAAGGATAATACGTTTCAATTTAATGACGCAGATATAGAAAATAATCTTTTGCTGTCGGCAACAACCGGAGGAAATTCGGTAAGCGAGAACACGGGGGGTGACAGTAAAGTTGTTACCGGTGATTCAAGTATTTTTGCACAAGTTGTAAATATTGCTAATTTAAATTTAACCGGCGGCAATTACTGGTTGGTTTTAGTTAATGAAGCCGGTCAATGGATCGGAAGAATACTTGGAGCTCCCGACGGATCTAACGTAGCAGGATCCGAGACTTTTTCATTCGTCGTTGACGAGAATGGCGAGATCTCTGTTATTAATTCTGGTAACGGTTCTGACTCGGCTAATAGTGGTAACGTCAATCAGGAAACCAATACGACTATTAGTCAAGCTAACAAAGCTAAAATTGTAAATAATTTAGATTTGTCCGCTAATACCGGCGGAAACAGCTCGAGCAGAAATACTGGCGGGGATTCTACTATTGCAACAGGAGACGCAAGTATAGTCGCAAATATCGTCAACTTTGTAAATAACAATATAGTTGGCACTGGTAAGTTATTTGTCACAGTAGTAAATGTTTTCGGAAGCTGGATCGGCGACTTTGTCTCACCCGGCCACGAAAAGGAAAATAATAACCAGGCGAATAACGAATCGGCTTTTGGTGGATCCTCATCCCAACAGCAAGGGTCAAATACGGCAACTGGTCAAAGTGAAAGCGACAATAATAGCAGCGAAACCTCTGCTTCAATAAACCAAACTTCCTTGAAGTCTAATAAAGCCGGAACAGTGTTGGGCAACATTGTTTTAGCTTTGGGTTCTGGTGGTAACGAATTGGCAAGCAATGAAGATAGCGGATCAGGTTTAGAGGGTGCTATCGATAGCGATATCGCTGGTAAAAAGGTAGTCAGAATTAACCTAGCATATTTGCTGTTAGTTCTTCCTGTAGCTTTACTCCTAAGGTTTGTGAGAAGAAGATTGGTCGTCAAAGTTCCTGCTAGAGGTTAGATGTATTTATTTCGAGTAAGAAAATCGGTTACAAAATTTTTATCCCTACTTCTTACCTTATCTTTAATTTCTGCTCAAACAGTGAGGGCAGTGGATATTGTGATTTCAGAAAATGGAGCGGGATCGACAAGTCAGGCAACGGTTGAATCTACATCAACAACTTCCGTCCAACAATCAAATACCAGCACCATAGATAATAGTCTGGATGTATCTTCCAATACCGGTGATAACAGCACGTCCGATAATACAGGTGGCTCCACTCAAATTAGTACCGGGGATGCTACTACCTCAGTTGACGTTGATAACACAACTAATATTTCACAAGTAAATAGCGATAATTGTTGTACGGGTGAAAATACTCTAGCAATAAGTGGGAATGGTTCTGGGTCCGAAAACATAGTCAGTTTAAACCAAAAGTCGACCGTAATTACTTCAATCAATCAAAGTGCTAATATCACTAATAATATTCAAGGAGATGCTAATACCGGAGCTAATTTAGCAAATAATAATACCGGCGATGTAACTATAAAAACAGGCGGCATCAAGGTAGCTGGTAGTATAGTAAATGACCCAATAAATATTGCGAGTGTTAGTGTCGCCGGAGGCAATGGCGATATAGAAGCTTTGATAAAAAGAAGTGGAGCAGAGTCGCAAAATTTTATATATGCTAGTTTCATAAATAACAATAATGTTTTATTAAACCAGGAGGCTAATATTTTAAACAATGTCAACTGGAATCTTGTTACCGGAGATAATTCTGCTAATGATAATACCGGTGATGTAACTATAAAAACCGGAGACATATCTTTAGACTTTTTTATTAGAAATTTTGTCAATTTAGGTAGCATAAATATTACCGATTGTTGCCAGGAAGAGATTTTCGAGGATGGCGAAGAGGAGCCAAAAATTGAGCCTCCGACAGAAGACGGTGAGGACGGTGGAAACGGCGGAGACGGAGGTGTACACGGTGGAGGAAGTAGTCGCGAAGGTGTACTACTATCCGAAGCGGCAAGTACTGGTCCGGGCGTAATAGGATTATCTGATACTTCAAGTGAGGTAGCTCAAGCACTCTTTTTCTGGATCGGCCTTGGGATGGTAATACTCGGTTTAAAATATATAACTTGCGAAATACCATCTAAAAAGCTTACAAAAAGGAGACTTTATCTGTAATTTCTTCGTATAAGGAGAGTCCGCTAATTAATCTATGAAAAAAGAACCATCAAAGTTGACTTTGGGACTTGCGTTATTTATTTTAGGTTTGCTTCTTAGTGTAGGGCAATTGGCAGAAAAATCACAATATAAAACCGTAACTTTTGCAAACGAACCTGTCGAAATAAAAGGTTTATCTGAAACGGATGGTGTTGACGATTTACCCAAAAGGGTTATTATTCCCGAGCTTTCTATTAATTTAGAGGTTAAAAAGGCCGAAATTGTTAACGGCTTTTGGGAGGTCTTTTCCGAAGGATCTGCTTGGGGATCGGGTTCTGGGCTACCTGGAAAACCTGGAAATCAGGTGATTTTTGCACACGCAAGAGAAGGACTTTTTCTGCCGCTCAAAGATGTTGCGGTTGGCATGGCTATTTACGTTTTGACGGACGATAAGTGGTATGGATATAAAGTGAAAGAAATAAAAGAAGTATATCCCGATCAGATTGAGGTAATTTCACCAACCGAAGACGAAACCTTGACTCTTTATACCTGTTCCGGGTTTCAGGACAGTAAAAGACTGATCGTTGTAGCCAAAAGATCGTAGAGTTTTATCCCCCTTCGCGAAATACCACAATCGTAAGATTGTGGATGAGAACGAATAATATTTCGCTTCGGAGGGATTTCTCTCCGACGAAGCGAGGGGAGAAGGTACCCCGAGCGTAAGCTCGAGGGAGATTCATATTGAGGGTCTTGCCCAGACGCTTATCTACAAGGTAAGATGAAATTAAATGATATTTGCAGCCAGACTTGCTCACTATTTTTATCCGGGTTATTCGAATAACCACAAAGCCAAGCTTTTACACTCCACGACTTTATTTTTGCTGGTTGCTTTTATAATTGTCTTTCAGGTTTTTTTGAGTTCTGCTCCGAGTGTAGGTTTAAAAGTCTTAGGATATTCGGCAAATATCCCACCGGATCAAATCATTACACTCACGAATAAAAGAAGAACAGAAGCAGGTTTGAGTCCATTAACGTATAATCCAGCCCTGACAAGTGCTGCCAAGGCTAAAGGAGATCATATGTTGGCTTATGATTATTGGGCACATGTTGCATCGGATGGAACCGAACCCTGGTCATTTTTTATAAGCGCTGGTTATAAATATCGCTATGCAGGAGAGAACTTAGCCCGCGACTTTTCCGATCCCAACTCAGCTGTCGAAGCATGGATGGCATCACCCTCCCACAGAGACAACATGCTTTCCAGCAAATATAAAGATATCGGAGTTGCCGTAGTCGAAGGAGACTTGGCGGGGGTTGATACAACTATTATAGTTCAGCTTTTCGGAACTCAGTTATCCGACACATCGACCCCGGTTCCGGTTGCCCAAGCCCGTCCAGAGGCAACTCCGTCACCAACGCTTATTCCTTCTCCCAAAATTACGCTTGTTCCGACACAAACTCTTTTGCCTGCCCCAATTGCTCAGACCTCGATTATTCCTACCCCACAGATCAATGAATTGGGAAATCTCGAACTGTCCCAAGAGAAAGCCAGTGGGTTTCAAATTCTACTTTCACCTTTTGATACCACAAGAAGTATTTCTTTAGCCACAATTATTCTTTTGTCGATAGTTATGATAATTGACGCGGTTGTAATTGCACGAAGAAAAATTCCACGGGTTGGAGGAAGAACCTTTGCCCACCTTGCCTTTTTGGGAATGATTTTAGCATTGATACTGATTGCTAAGGCCGGTCAAATACTCTAAATTATTAAGATAGAGATGTATAAAGAGCTTACACACCACTTTTCACATTATTTACCTTTATTGGGGGTAATTCTTGCCGGAATATTGGGTTTTTATCTTTTTTCCTACGATAAGGCGTTTCAGGCCGTAATAACCGTAGCCGTGGCCGCGTCATACGTATCTTGGGGATTGGTACACCACTTTATTCACGGAAACTTGCATACATCGCTTATTTTGGAGTATCTGGCTATAGCAGTATTAGGAGTAGTAATTGTTTTTTCGGTACTTTTCAGAGCTTAAGCGAACGTAGGTATTCTGAAAATTCCCGACCAATATCTTCTCTTTCGAGTGCGAACCTTACTTGAGTCTTCATGTAGCGTAGTGGGTCCCCTGTCGTTAGCCATTCACCTTCGATTGGTTGTGCAATCACCCTTGCTCCTTTTTTAGCCAAGGAATTTAGCACGTCAGAAACCCAAAGCTCGTTGTCTTTACCCGTTGGTGTTTTTTTAACTTGATTTATTACGTCATAGCTAAAGACAAACCTTCCAAATTGGGCCATATTTGAGGGATTTTTTCCAAGCGGCATTTTTTCGAGTAGCGATTCTATCTCGTATTTATATTTAGCCTTTTTTTTGTATTTAACCGTACCGTAGCGTTCAACCTCGTTGTCCGGAACTTCTTGAACTGCAAGTATGGCAGAAGGCTTTTGTTCGTAATACACATTTATCAGCTGTTTTGTTACAGGAGTCTTTGAGATTGTTAAGTCATCTCCGAACATATATACAAATGCTTCATCATTATCAATTAAGGGTGCTGCAACAAGCAAGGGGGTGCCATTCCCATATGGTAGGTTCTTTTTTTGGCGAACATATACGAAATTGGCTAAGGTTGGAATTTCTTTGACTGTTTTTAAAAGATCTTCTTTTCCGTTAGTATCGAGCATTTGCTCGAGTTCAATATGACTGTCAAAATAGTCCTCCATAATTCCTTGTCCGACCCTGGTGACCATTATTATGTCCGTGATACCCGAATCCACACATTCTTCTACCAGGTGGTGGATAATCGGTTTATCAATTATCGGCAACATTTCTTTTGGTTGATTTTTGGTAGCAGGTAAAAACCGCGTTCCGTATCCTGCTGCAGCGATGATTGCTTTTTTGACCTTTCTTGATTTTCTGTTCATGCGTATGCAAATTATACCACTAGCCAAATTATTTCAAAAATGTTTAAAGAAATGTATAATTTGGCTATGCCAGATACTAAAAACGGTCATTTTTACAGCCCCTCAAAGGGTAAGGTCGAAATCTCAGGCATGATAGAAGAGATTGCCTCTTTTGTGGATGAGAAACCTAGTGAATTTTACAGTTTAATAATAGGAACAGATTCTCAGAGCCGGCGCTTAAACGGAAAAGCTGAGATTGATTACGTTACTGCGATCGTCATTTATCGTCAGGGAAAGGGCGCAAGATATTTTTGGAAGAAAGAAAAACGTCTTCAAAAGCCTATTTTAAGAGACAAAATATACACAGAAACTCTTATGAGCTTGGACATTGCCCAGGAAATTGTTCCACGGGTGAGAAAAAAAGTCTCACCCGCAAAATACGACCTTGAGATTCACATTGACGTTGGACCTTTGGGACCGACAAGAGAAATGATTCGGGAAGTAGTGGGAATGGTGAATGGCAACGGATATGTTGCTAAAACTAAGCCCGATAGTTGGGGTGCTTCGAGCGTTGCGGATAAACATACTTGATTTTGACTATAGAAAGCGTAATTTGCTATCATTGTTCGTCTAAAACTTAAATTTATGAAAGGTATTATCTTAGCTGGAGGCAGTGCCACTCGTCTTCGTCCCTTAACCAAGATTACCAGCAAACAGCTTCTTCCAGTTTATGACCAACCCATGATTTACTACCCTATTCAAACTTTAGTTTCCTCGGGAATCACTGACATTTTAATTATAATTTCTCCGCAATATTCAGGCCAGTTTTTAAACCTGCTTGGTTCCGGTAAAGAATTCGGAGCACGTTTTAGCTACGCCATTCAGGAAGAACCTAAAGGATTGGCAGATGCGTTTATAGTCGGAGAGGATTTTATTGATAACGATAACGTTACCATGATTTTGGGCGACAACATTTTTGACAATCACGGTTTTGCAAAAGAAATTAAGTCGTTCAAATCAGGTGCTATGGTTTTTGCCAAAAAGGTTACGGACCCTGAACGCTTTGGAGTTGTTGAGTTTGATGAAGAGGGTAAAGTATTGTCTATCGTAGAAAAACCCAAGGAGTCTAAAAGTGATTATGCCGTAGTTGGTTTGTACACCTATGATTCCCGAGTTATCAAATATGCAAAAAGTCTAAAGCCTTCAGCCCGGGGTGAAATAGAAATTACCGATCTTAATAATTTATTTCTAAAAAAGGGAGAGCTCAAGGTAAATCTTTTTGAAGGGTTGTGGGCTGACGCGGGAACCTTTGACAGTCTTTTGGAAGTTAGTAATTATATGGCAAACAAAGCTTTGAATGCAAAAAAATGAGACTTCTGGTAACCGGTGGGGTAGGATTCACAGACACAGTATGCTAAAGCGAAAATTTACTGAGGTTTTAAACAAAGAATTAACTTTAATTTGATATGCGTTTATTAGTAACCGGTGGCGCTGGCTTTATTGGATCAAATTTTATCCACTATTGGCTCAAAAGATACTCCAAAGACCTGATTGTTAATTTTGACCTGCTTACATACTCCGGTAATTTAGAAAATTTAAAGGATATCGAAAATAATCCGAGATATAAATTTGTCAGGGGCGATGTTAGGGAGCCCAAAGATGTTGCGAAAGCGATAAAAGGCACTGATTGCGTAGTTCATTTTGCGGCAGAATCTCATGTTGATAGATCACTCTTTGCTGCAAGCGATTTTATAACCACCAACGTTTTGGGAACTCAAATTCTTTGTGAACTAGCTGCTAGGGAAAATGTAAAAAGGTTACATTACATCGGAACCGATGAGGTATATGGAGCTTTACCTCTATATACTAAAGAAAAATTTGATGAGAATACTCATTTTGATCCGCGAAATCAATATTCGGCAAGTAAAGCAGGAGCAGAGTATATTGTAAGAGCTTATTATCACACTCATAATTTACCGATTACAATTACGAATTGTACTAATAATTTCGGGCCGTATCAGCATCCGGAAAAAATGATACCTCTTTTTATCACAAATCTATTGGAAGATAAAAAAGTACCAATGTATGGAGATGGACTTTATGTGCGGGACTGGTTGTATGTGGAAGATCACTGCAATGCAATAGACGTTGTTTTGCAGGAAGGAAAGATTGGGGAATCCTACTTAGTTGGAGCACAGCACAAGGAGATTAACAATCTTACATTGACTAAGATGATATTAAGAATACTGGATAAAGATGATAGTTTTATAGAACACGTTAAAGATAGACCAGCTCACGATAGACGATATGCCGTTGATTGGAAGAAAATTGCAAAGTTGGGGTGGAAACCGCAATATGATCTTGAAACCTGGCTAATCAAAACCGTGGAGTGGTATAAAGAAAATGTTAACTGGTGGAAAAGAGTAAAAAGTGGAGAATACAGAAGGTATTACAAAAAGGTTTACGATAGAAGGTAAGCGTATATATGGATTTTTCTTACAAAAACTTAACGGTCGAGGATCTGAAAAAAATTAATTTCAGGCTAAATAGTCTTAGAGAAAGTCCTACAATTCGAGACGTTTACTATAAAAGATTAACAACCTATGTTGATGGAAGAGGGGATTTGACAGAACTTTGGAGCGAACCGTGGAACAAAAAAGAAGATGTTGCCCGAAAAATAGAACACGTTTATTTTAATACTACCCACGAAGGAGTAATCAAGGGTTGGCACGTTCACGAGAGAACTTTTTCTCAATATACCTGTGTCCGTGGGAAAATGCAGGTTGTACTTGTTGACGTACGAAGAAAGTTCCCTACGTTCGGCTATGTTGATCAATTCATAATTGGAACACAAAACCCGAGTCTGATTGTAATCCCCCCCGGTGTCCTAAAAGCTTGGAAATCACTCCGAGGAGACTCGATTATAGTGAACCTTTTGACATTAGCAGACGTAAAAGACAACTTTAAATATCCTTGGGATGCAATTTTGAAGGAAGTTTGGGAACCAAAAAACGGTTGAAAGATGAAAAATTTAGTACTAGTAACAGGATCCGAGGGGATGATCGGCTCACGATTCGTCGAGCTGTATCCGGATAGAAATTCACTTCATATTCCCAGGCAAATCGAGTTTGATATAACCGACGAAAACCAGGTAAAGGCAATTATAAAAAGTTATGACTTTAAGGCTGTTATTCATTTTGCGGCGTACACTAATGTCGGTGAGGCCGAAAAACAAAGGGATAAAAAGGATGGGGATTGCTGGAAGGTGAATGTGGAGGGGACCAGAAATTTGGTAGAAGCGGTGAAGCCCTATAAAAATATGGTTCATTTCATCCAAATTTCCACCGATATGGTATTTCCCGGGGATAAATTTGACCCCGGACCTTATTTGGAAAATCATCCTTCCGAAACCGATAGCAATAGGGTTACCTGGTACGGTTTTACAAAAGCTGAAGCTGAAAGACTTGTAAAAAAAGAGCTCGGCGAGAATTCTACTATTTTAAGGTTGATTTACCCTGTCAGGGCAAAATTTGAGGGTAAACTGGATTATTTAAGGCGGCCTTTGAAACTATTTGACGAAGGAAAACTTTATCCTATGTTTACAAATCAGAAAGTTTCAATAACTTTCATTGATGAAGCATGTCATGCCCTTGATAGAATTATATCCGGCAACCATTATGGGGTTTTTCACGCTTCCTCATCCGACACAACAACCCCCCACGAGGTAGTTTCATATTTGTTGGAGAAAGTTCGAGGCGCAAATGATGTTGTTAAAGCCACTACTTTGGAAGAGTTCCTCGAAAAGTCAGGAGAATCTGCCTTAAGATATCCAAAATACGGAGGACTTTCTGTAGACATTACCGAGCACAAATTGGGTATGAAGTTTTCATCCTGGCGTCAAATTGTAAATAAGTTGACTTCTCAAGGTCTCGGACAAGATTAACCGGCTTCGTTTTTTCCATCAAAATTCCAAAAGACTTGCATATCGAACGACCTGTAGTATAATACTATACAGTTTCTTCTACTTTTTATCCAGCCTAATAAAGGCTGGTTTTTGTTAGTTATATGCACGACTTAGAAGTTATAATACCGGTCAAAAATGAAGCTGAAAGCATTGCGCCTTTGGTAGAACGGATTCACCAAGCGCTTTATGCTGCCAAGGTGAGTTACAGGATAACTTTTGTAGATGATCACTCTACGGATGATACTACCTATCAGATAAATATTTTGTCTGAAGAGTATCCCATAAAGTTATTAATCAAAAAAGGAAAGATAGGCAAAGCTTATTCGATTTTAGAAGGGTCCAGAGAGACTAAAGCTTCCCATATCGCCATGATCGACGGTGATCTCCAATATCCTCCCGAAGCTCTGCCTGACATGTATAAACTTCTGAAAAATCACGCAGTAGTAGTAGCCAACAGAAAAACCTACAAAACGAGTCTGCTGAGGCGGGTTGGGTCAAAAGTTAACTATTTGGTCTTTGAGAGATTCCTTCACGGATTTAAATGTGACACCCAGTCCGGTTTAAAAGTTTTCCGAAAGGAAATTATCGATCAGATGGACGAATCGGATGTATCTGCCTGGACTCTGGATATGCCTCTTTTAGATACCGCCAGGCAGATGGGATTTTCCGTTGGATCCGTAGATATTGATTTTTTCGATCGTATTAAAGGCAAATCCAAGATTAATTTCGTAAAAGCGGGGATAGAAATAGCAAAGGGATCGCTTGCGCTTAAGGTAAAAAGACCCAAAATTTACAAAATCCCAGGACAGGAAGAAAATCTTCCGCTGGGTGCAGGAGTTGCCTATAAGGGTAGACGCTTTACTACCCACTCGCGCTTACCCCATAAGCTTTCGGCTTTATATACGCTGACGGGTTGGCAAAAGGTCGGCATAGTATCCATTTTGGCCTTAGTTATCTTAGGATTCCTATTAAACCTGAAAATGACTGCCATCGCACTTATTGCCTTACTGTCGTTTATCTACTTTCTCGATCTTATTTTTTCCCTCAGGGTACTTTTAAAGTCTCTTCATTTTCCTCCCGAGATAAAAATTGATGAAAAAGAGATAGGTGCCCTGAAGGATGACGACTTACCCATTTATACAATTCTTTGTCCGTTATATAAAGAAGCGGAGATTTTGCCTCATTTCGTCGAAGCCATAAATACAATTGATTGGCCTAAGGATAAGCTGGATATCATTCTTCTTCTTGAAGAGGATGACGAGGTTACAAATAAAGCTGCTGAAAGGCTCGGGTATTACTCATATATAAGGACATTAATTGTTCCGGACTCAAAGCCTAAAACCAAGCCAAAGGCTTGTAATTTCGGTCTGACCCATGCAAGGGGAGAATATTTGGTAATCTATGATGCCGAAGACAGGCCCGACCCTCTACAACTCAAAAAGGCTTTCCTGGCTTTTAAGATGTTTGGGGATAAAGTAGTCTGTCTACAGTGCAAACTCAATTACTATAATCCGAACCATAACCTCCTGACCCGTCTTTTTACTGCCGAATACTCTCTTTGGTTTGATCTTATTCTTCCCGGACTTCAATCTATTGAATCGGTGATCCCGCTGGGCGGGACCAGTAATCATTTTAAGACTGAAAAACTCAGGGAACTTCACGGCTGGGACCCTTTTAACGTTACCGAGGATTGCGATTTGGGTGCAAGACTTTTCAAAAAAGGATATAAAACCGCTCTTATCGATTCGACTACCTACGAGGAGGCAAACAGCCGCCTAAGAAGTTGGGTTCGTCAAAGGTCCCGTTGGATTAAGGGTTACATTCAAACTTACCTTGTCCATATGCGAAATCCGATCTCCTTCCATAGAGAATTCGGCTTTAATGCTTTGATATTTCAGCTGGTTATCGGAATGAGAATGGTGTTTATTTTGGTTAATCCAATTCTTTGGCTGGCTACTATTTCCTACTTTTTGCTTTATAAATTCGTCGGTCCCGCAATTGAAGCTCTGTATCCGGCACCGGTTTTTTACATCGCCGTTACCAGTTTGGTTTTCGGTAATTTTATTTACTTTTATAACTACATGATCGGTTGCGCAAAACGCGGCCAGTGGAATCTTATCAAGTTTGTTTTCCTCGTACCTTTTTACTGGCTGATGACAAGTTACGCGGCTACTATTGCTCTCTATCAGCTTTTAGTAAAACCCCACTACTGGGAAAAAACCCAGCACGGTCTGCATCTTAAAAAAGCAAAAGAAGTACTGCCGGAACAGCCCAAAGTCGCACCTCGGTATGCATTTAATCCGGCTTTAATCGGCGGCGGAGCACTTATTTTCTCGGCTGTAGTTGCTAATCTTTCGAATTTTATATATAACGCTTACTTAGGAAGAAAGCTTGAGTTATCAGAGTTCGGTATTGTAAGTTTAATTACCTCACTATTTTCCCTAACGACGGTTTTTTCTGCTGCGTTGGGGAAGTCAATAAATTATAAAAGTGCATATCTTTTGGGGAAATATAAGACGCCTATTAAGGAGTTAATTCAAGGTATTCAGGGAAAACTTTTGTTGCTATCGCTTGTCGTTTCTTTAGTATGGATTTCGGGTTCGTGGTTTTTCGCATCCTTTTTTAACACCCCTTCACCCTTACCGTTTTTACTTTTTTCACCTTTGTGGATTGTCTTTTTGATAGGTGCAGTTAACGGTGGTTTTTTGATGGGTAATTTTAAATTTATTCAAATATCCACGACAGTGATTCTGGAGGCACTGGTTAAACTTAGTATTGCTTACTTCTTTGTCGAAAATAATCGACCCGACTTGATTTATTCGTCAATTCCTTTGTCTCTAATGGTATCCACTCTTCTTAGTCTGTTTTACGTTTCCCGTATAAAACAAAATACCCATGTTGTAATAAATAAAGACCTTTCCTTTCCTGTTGGATTTTTCGGCAATTCGATTTTAACAGGAGTTGCAGGAGTATCATTTTTAACCTTTGATATTATTTTAGCTAAACACTTCCTTTCTGCCCAGCTTGCCGGACAATATGCGCTCCTTTCGTTGTCAGGGAAAATTATCTATTTTCTTTCTGGTTTGGTTTCGCAATTTCTGATACCGGTAATCAGCAAAAACGAAGGAGAAAATAAGGAATCGACTAAGGCTTTTTATACCTTCTTTTGGATAACTGGTGTAATCACACTTGTTGGGTACCTTTTTATAGGACTATTGGGTGACTTTACTATTCCTATACTTTTCGGACAAAAGGCACAAAGCATCGTAGCTTATCTTCCTTTGTACGGTATGGCTATGGTCTATTTCGTAATTTCAGGAGTTTTTGTTACTTATCACCAAGTTAAGGGTCATAACCTTTTTCCCATCATTACATTTACCTTCGCCATTGCTCAAGCTGTTGGAATTTATTTAAATCATTCATCGGTAGCTGAGATTGTTTTTGTCGTTTCGGGTGTTTCTTTGTTGCAGCTTATATCAATTACCATCCTTCATTTTTTCTACGATAAGATTTTGACTTTGGCTAGAAATCTCAAAGAATTCTTAGGTCTTTTTGAGGAGATTCCATACTCCCCGGCAAGAAGCGGACGCTTAAATATCTTGATTTTTAACTGGAGAGACTTGAAGCATGTTTGGGGAGGGGGGGCAGAGGTTTACGTTGAAGAGATTGCCAAGCGTTGGGTGAGAGAGGGACATAAAGTAACGCTCTTTTGCGGAAATGACGGCAAAAATAAATTATACGAGAAGAGATCCGGGATACAGGTTATCAGGCGCGGAGGCTTCTATACTATTTATATATGGGCGATTCTCAACTATCTCCTGAAATTAAAAAATAAATTCGACGTTGTTATAGATTCCGAAAACGGGATTCCATTCTTTACGCCCCTTTTTGTCTCAGTACCAAAAATATTGCTGATTCACCATGTACACCAGGATTACTTGAGAAAAAGGGCTCCGTTTCCACTTTCTTATATTGCAAAGTTTCTTGAATTGTACCTTATGCCTTTTGCTTACAAAAATTCGGAGATAGTAACTATCTCGGAGTCATCGAAAAAAGATATCCACGGGCTTGGTTTTAAGAAAAAATACATTGCAGTTATTAATCCGGGTATCAACAGACGAGAATTTAAAAAGATGGACAAAACACCTTACCCTTCTTTTGTCTATATCGGTCGTTTAAAACCCTATAAAAATGTAGACGTCGCCATAAAAGCACTCGCTTTAGTCAAAGAGAAATATCCCGAGGCTAAACTTTTAATAGCAGGAAAGGGTGAATCTGAAGACCATCTTAAAAAATTAACACAAGAGCTTGGTGTAGATAACCAGGTTGAATTTTTGGGATATGTAACCAACAGAAAAAGGGCAAGACTTATGGCGGAATCTTGGGTTTCGTTACAACCCTCCTCTTTTGAAGGCTGGGGAATAACAGTTATCGAGGCAAATGCGGCAAGAACTCCCGTTATTGCTTCTAATATAAAAGGTTTAAGAGACTCGGTTGTTGACGGAAGAACGGGGCTATTGGTTCCGGAAAGAAATGAAAAAGTCATGGCAAAGGCTATGTTGGGATTGATTGAATATAGCGCTTTCAGGGAAGAAGTAACTAAAAACGCTTATGAGTGGTCAAAGCTATTCAGCTGGGATAAAAGCGCAAAAGAATTTTTAAAGGTAATTATCAAAACAATTGAGACGAATAAAGACGTGATTTTTGTTAGGAAACTCGCTCTCTCGGAGAGTTAAAAAGGTTGAATAACCTATAGTCTCATACTATAATATATATCCATGAAAGTAGTAATTTTAGCAGGAGGATACGGAACCCGAATAAGTGAAGAGACCGGTGTTCGTCCCAAACCTATGGTCGAAATAGGAGGGAAACCAATCCTATGGCATATAATGAAGATTTATTCTCACTATGGGGTAAATGATTTTATTATATGCCTTGGGTATAAAGGAGAAGTGATTAAAGATTATTTTGCAAATTACCACCTTGACAACGCTGATGTCACATTTAACCTGGCAGAACATTCTTTGGAAGTACATAAAAATGGTGCTGAAAATTGGAAAGTGACCCTAGTTGATACAGGATCGGATACTCTGACAGGAGGAAGAATAAAAAGAATAAAAAATTACGTTGGTGGAGAAACTTTTTGTTTAACTTATGGAGACGGAGTTGGCGATATAAACATAAAACGATTGGTTGATTTTCATAGTAAGCAAAAGGTTTTGGCGACCCTTACCGCAGTCCAAGTTCCCAGTCGATTCGGAGGCTTTACACTTAAGGGAACTCAGACAAAAATTACCGATTTCAGAGAGAAACCGAAAATAGACAGTACTTGGATTAATGGAGGGTTTTTTGTGCTCGATCCCGGAATTTTCGATTATATAGAGGGCGATCAGACGGTTTGGGAACAGGAACCCATGATTGCACTTTCCAGAGACGGCCAGCTAACTGCTTTCAGACACGAAGGCTATTGGCAAAATATGGATACTTTGAGGGATAAAAATCTACTTGAGGAAATTTGGAAATCTGGTCAGGCACCTTGGAAAGTATGGGAAAAATAAATCAAAAATTTTGGAGGGGTAAAAAGGTTCTTGTAACAGGTCACACCGGCTTTAAAGGCAGCTGGTTATCGTTGTGGTTGCAGCAGTTAGGAGCTCAGGTTACTGGATATGCTCTAGAACCACCAACCGAGATTAATATGTTTGAATTGGCAGGGATTTCAAAAGGGATGAAATCGATCACTGCGGATGTAAGAGATTTAGAAAACCTGAAAAAAGTCTTTAGAAAAGAACAACCAGAGATCGTTATTCATTTAGCAGGGCAACCGATCGTGAAATTATCATACGATGACCCAATATTGACCTATACAACAAATGTGATGGGTACAGCACACATTCTCGAAGCAGCTAAAAATATTTCGTCTACGAGAGCGATGGTTTGCATTACTAGTGATAAATGTTACGAAAATAACGCCTGGGTATGGGGGTATAGGGAAAATGATAAGTTGGGAGGAAGTGATCCATATGCGTCTAGTAAAGCTTGTGCGGAGCTTATTATCTCGGCTTATAGAAATTCATATATGAGATTTCCCCAATTTAACATCTCTTTAGCTAGCACGAGAGCTGGGAATGTTATTGGAGGCGGGGACTGGGCAAGAGACAGATTAGTACCTGACATAATGCGAAATTTTATTAATAAAGAAACGGTACTTATTCGCAACCCCAAAGCGACAAGGCCTTGGCAGCATGTATTAGAGCCTTTATCGGGCTATCTGATGCTGGCAGAAAGCTTATATAGAGAAGGAAATAAATTCGCAGAGGCATGGAACTTTGGACCAAATATTGACCAATCAAAACCTGTTTCTTTTATTGTTGATTATCTAACTAAAGGTTGGGGGGAGGGAGCTACATGGAAATTAGATGAAGGATATCATCCCCACGAGGACTTATTATTAGCTTTAGATAGTTCGAAAGCAAAGAGATTACTTAAATGGCACCCTAAATTGTCACTCAAAGAAACGCTTGATTGGACAATTGATTGGTATAAAGCATATGCAAACAATGAAGACATGAGAAAGAAAACAATTAAACAGATTGAAAAATATCAAAACTTAAAATAGGGAAACGATATATGGAAACACGGGAATTCAACATACATCATCCATTAGAGCAATTAACAAACCAGGCCTTCTTTGATGCAAAAATCGAAAGGAACAAAGTTGCAGGCCGTAAACAGTTTTCGGAAGGAGATATACGGCCATTTCAGGGGTACCCAATAGATTTTCTTAGAAAACAAATGAATTTTATTTTAGAACTGGATGAGGAATCAAGAGTTCAAATTATTGAAAGAGTAGCGCGACCCTTGAGTGAAATTGCACAAAGGTACAATGTACCCAGTATTTTTACTGGATTTGGGGATCTTCCTCCTCATATTACTTTACAACCTGCTAATTTTTTGAATATGTCCCCAGAGAGTCAACAAGAACTATTAACGCGGCTTAAGTCAGACAAGTCGCACTTGGATTGGATTTCAAAAATACTTAGATGTTCGGAGCGAACTTATCAAATGAATACATTAGTTTTGGGTGGAAATATGTATGTGTGTACTCGTGAAACATATCCTTCCGCATATAAAGCCCGTAAGTTAATTGAAAGAATATATACTCGAGGCCAGCCAGTTGAACAAGTAATTTATGGTCAGGAAGCTAATAATGAAAGTTCGGGATTAATCCCTGTTGAGTATAAAGACATAATTCACATTTCTGTCGGTAGAGTTACTGAAAAACCGTCAAACGGTTTTCTTTCTAATTTTGCTGATGAAGCATATGAAACAGTTGAGAAATCTATTGCTGAGGATCCGGTATCCGTTAGAGTAAATGATGTATTTGTAGGTCCCTCAATCGAATTCTTTGAGAAATATGCTACCCACCTTATCTTAAAGTAATAAAATGAAAAGTAACAACAACATCGTCTGTAGGTTTTGTGGAAACAAGTTAAAATATGTATTTGCTGACTTAGGAGCAACACCGGTATCAAATGCAAATATTGCTCCCCAAGATATCAATAAAACTGAAGTTTATTATCCTTTAAAAGTATTTGTTTGCGACAAGTGTTTTTTGGTTCAACTGCCGGAACACGAATCTGCCGAAAATATTTTCAATGACCAATATGCCTATTTTTCGTCATATTCTACCTCTTGGCTAGAGCATGCTCAAGGATATGTCGACTACATAACTGACAGACTTAAATTGAGTAATAAAAGTCAGGTTATTGAGATTGCAAGTAATGATGGCTACCTGCTTCAATACTTTCTACCTAAAAAAATCCCCGTATTAGGCATTGAACCTGCTAGGAACACAGCAAGGGTTGCAATCGAGAAAGGTATCCCTACTCTAACGGAATTTTTCGGGGTTAAATTAGCAAAAAAACTAGTAAGTAAGAATATGAAAGCAGACCTTTTTATCGGGAATAATGTGTTGGCTCACGTTCCTGGCCTTAACGATTTGGTGGCCGGGATGAAAATAATACTTAAGCCGGAAGGGATTATAACTATGGAATTTCCTCACCTGCTAAGGCTCATTAAAGGTAATCAGTTTGATACTATTTACCATGAACATTTTTCATACTTTTCCTTCACTACGGTGAGAAAGATTTTCGCTAAACATGATCTTACAATTTTTGATGTTGAAGAACTTCCGACGCATGGCGGCTCACTAAGGATTTTTGCACGGCATACTAAAAATATTAACCTTCCCGAAACAGAACGGGCAAAAGAACTAGTTAAAACAGAAAAAGAATACGGAATTGAAAAGGTTAAATCGTATACTAACTTTCAAAATAGGATAATTCAAACTAAGTTGAATCTACTAGAATTTCTTGTCGCTGAAAAAAAGAAAGGAATGACCTTTGTGGGTTATGGAGCACCCGCAAAGGGAAATACCTTCTTAAACTATTGTGGAATAAGAAGCGATTTTTTGGATTACACGGTTGATAGAAGTCCGCATAAACAAAACCATTTTTTGCCCGGAACAAGGATACCTATTTATTCTCCGGATGAAATACGGAAAACAAAGCCTAATTATGTGTTTATCTTACCATGGAATATTAAAGAAGAAGTAATGGAACAGATGGCTGACGTTAGAAAATGGGGTGGTAAATTTTTAATTGCTATTCCAAATTTACAAATATTTGCATGATATTTAAAAAAACAAACTTAGATGGAGAATATATTATCTTGCCAGAAAAACTGGAAGATGAGAGGGGTTACTTTGCGAGAGTTTTTAGTATGGATGAGTTCGCAAAATTAAACCTGAATACTAAGTGGGTTCAGAACAATACTTTTTTCAGTAAAAAAAGAGGAACATTGAGAGGCTTAGTATATCAGGAAAAACCCAAAGAAGAGGTAAAACTAATTAGATGTACGAGAGGAGAAATTTATGATATTGCCGTTGATCTCCGTCGCAATTCAAAAACGTTTCATAAATTCACTGGAATAGTTTTAAGCCATGAAAACGGATATATGCATTATATTCCTAAAGGTTTTGCCCACGGATACATCACACAGAAAGATGAAACAGAAGTTTTGTATCAAGTATCAGAGTTCTACTCTCCTGAGCGCGCCAAAGGAGTTAGGTGGGATGATCCCTCCTTTGCGATAAAATGGCCGACGAAACCGGAAGTGATTTCGGAAAAAGATAATAGTTATCCGGACTACAAATAATATTATGAAAATTTGCTTTATCGGGACATACGATAAAAACTACTCGAGAAACCAGATAATTTTTAACGGTCTTAATGATTTAGGAGTTAAATATGAAGAAATTCATGTTGCCCCGGTCGTTGACAGGCTGGACAATAAGAAACACTTAACTTTCTTGCCTGTTTTAAAAAGAATTTTAAATAAACTCAGCCTGGTTCCTATTAGCATAAAAAGTTATAAGAAACTGTTTACATCCGATATTTTATTTGTTGCCTACCCTGGTTACTTGGATTTTCCATTCGCATTTTTGGTTGCTAAATTAATAAGAAAAAAGCTGGTATTCGACCCTTTAATCACGCTTTACGTCAGTTTTGTTGAAGATTTCGGAATACTTAAGCAAAATTCGTTATTCGCACGCTTGATTCGCATCTACGAGAGGTTAACATATAATGCTGCGGACCTTTTACTTGCAGATACAAAATTAATAGGAGATTTCTATAACGGAGTATATAAGGTACCTCTTTCCAAGATAAGGGTTGTTTATCTCGGCGCTAATGACCGAATCTATAAACCGACTATATTTACTAATTACTCTAAGCAGATAAATGTTGTTTATTACGGTTTATATAATCCTATTCATGGAGTGGAATATATAATTGAAGCTGCCAGAATTTGCAGAGACAACAAAAATATTAAATTTCTATTTATCGGTGACGGTCAAACTTACGAAAAAAATTATGCTCTCGCCAAGGAATACAATCTTACGAATATAACTTTTTATAAAGATTTAACAGAGAAAAATTCGATTGAATTACTAAAGGCAGCTGATATTTTTCTCGGGCTCTTCAAAGAAAGTGATACGGTCGACAGGCATATTCCCAATAAAGTTGTTCAGGGAGCAGCACTCGGAAAAGTTGTGGTAACTCCGAAGAGAAATTCTTTAAAAAATGTCTTCACGCATAAAAAAGATATTTATTTTTGTAAACCTGAAAGTGGTGAATCAATTGCAGAAGCCATTCTTACGTTACAAAATGACGTTGAGCTTCGTAAGAAAATTTCTCTTAATGCTTCAAAATTGTATCTTGGTAAATTTACCTCACGAAGAATAGCTTCTAAGTTATTAAAAGTTTGTAAGGAGTTATATGAAAAATAAAATAACAATTTCAATTGGTATCCCAACTTATCTAGCCGGTGAACATTTGGTGTCCACTCTACGAAGTATTTATCGACAAACATTTTATTCTCGGTTAAAAGAAATTCTATTAGTGGTAGACGGAGGTTATCTGGATCCAAAAATTGTTGGGAAAATAGGGAACAAAAAATTAAAAATAGTTCCTTTTACAAAAAGAAAAGGTCAGTCAACTCGAGTAAATGATATCTTTGCACAAGTTGATTCGGACCTACTAATTTTGGCTAACGATGACGTGATTTTAGACGAAAAAGTCGTCGAAAAAATGGTCAGGATGTTTATAAAAGATCGATGTGACCTACTCTGTACAAAAGTTGAACCTCTTGCTCCCAAAACCAGATTAGAGAAGATTTTGAAACCCTCCCATTATATGAAATATGAAATTCTAAATGGGCTTAAAAATAAACACGATAGTTTTTTAGTCAGTAACGGGAGACTTCTGGGTTTGTCAATCCGTTTATATAAGGGTATGAAACTCTCGCGGCAGTTATGGAATGGCGACGCCTTCATTTATCTGCATGCCAAATTACTCAACTATAAAATTTCATTCGTCGATGAAACCTTATGCTATTTCAGGGACCCTCAAAAACTTGAAGAGTATTTGAGTCAGTCAAAAAAATTTCGTAATTCACTATCAGAAAACAAGAATTACTTTAAGGGAGAGACTTTTATCAGAAAATATTATGAAATACCTAAATCCGTACTTGTTAGAGCTTATATATCAACATTCAAAAAACATCCAATCGATTTTATTTTGTACAACATATTATATTTGTGCTCTTATATTTGTTTGAGTTTCTACGACCCGGAAAGAAACGTTGCATCAAAAAGGGCTTATTGGGAGGTTGATTACTCAACGAAGCAGATTTAAAAAGTGTTTCTATCTAGCATAATTATGAATAAAATAGCAACGGCTACAATTGGAATACCGGCTTATAACGAGGAAGCAAATATTGGAAAATTCATATATCTACAAAAAAATAAGTTAAAAATATATGAATAATTTAATTTATATAAAGTTATTATCAACTGCAATGTTTGAACCAATTTCAAAAAGGATAAAAAAGAGCGCTGAAAATAATCTTAGGAACATAAAAATTTTAGGCTTAACAATATCATTTCTGAATATTCGGGAACTTTTAGAAATATTCAAAGATATTTTCATCCTGAAAGAGTATGACTTTGTTTCGCGAAAAGCAAACCCCAAAATTATAGACTGTGGTAGTCATATCGGATTGGGTGTACTGTTTTTTAAGAAAATATATCCTAAGGCAGAGATAACCGCTATAGAGCCAAACCCCAAAAATTTTCGCATTCTTAGTCAGAACATAAGCCAAAATAATCTTAAGAAAATTAAACTTGTAAATGCTGCAGTTACAAGAGCGGGCAGCAGGGTCATTTTCTACAGGAGTAAACAAGCTACTAATGTTTTTGCTAGGGAAATGAACTTGTGGTCCTGGGGAGATTTTGTAAAAGGTGCAATGAATAAAAATTTAATTAATTATGAAGCTTTAGAAGTACCATCTTTACGACTTTCTTCATTAATAACAAAGCAGATTGACTTTTTAAAAATTGATATCGAGGGCTCCGAGAGCGAAGTGCTTAGTGAAATAAAAGATAAATTATATCTTGTTAAGAAGTTAGTAATAGAATTTCACAATGAAACAAAAGAAGATTTTAAGAAACTCAAGAAAATACTTGAGATTTTGGATAAAGAATCATTTAATTTTTATCTCATGCAAAAGAAGAAAATATTAGATGAAAATCTTGTGCAGGAGACTCTGCCGCCAAGACTATTGATAAAAGCTACAAATTCAATTTTACTCAATTAATATATATGAGAAAAAAACTAACAGTAACAATTGGAATACCGGCTTACAATGAAGAAGCAAACATTGGAAAATTGCTGCGTGCATTACTGGCACAAAAGCAAGGCAACTTTGTCCTGAAGAAAATTATAGTTGTTTCCGATGGTGGCACAGATAAAACAGATAACATTGTTACTTCTTTTAACGGCCGTTTAGTTAAGTTACTAAGAAACACTAAAAGGATAGGTCAGCCAAATGTCCAGAATTTAATAACTAAGAAGGTAAATACAGACGTTTTGGTTTTAATAAATGCTGATGTTTTACCCAGAAACAAAAACTTCCTAGCGGAAATAATTAGGCCCTTTTATTTAGATAGTAAAGTCGGAATAGTGGGTGCTGACACATTAAGTACGAAGCCTCGGACCTTTTTTGAGAAGATAATTATTACTGCAAGAGAATTCAAAAAAAGTGTTTATAAGGAAATAAACTATGGTTCGAATGTATATCTTTGTCATGGAAGAGCAAGAGCATTATCTAAAAAACTATATAAAAAGATAGATTGGCCGGACGATTGCGCTGAAGATGCTTATTCTTATTTTTATAGTTTAACTAATGGTTTTAGGTTTAAGTTTTCTAGCGAGGCAGCCGTTATATTCAGGTCGCCATCTGATTTGAGTGGGCACAAAAGACAACACGATAGATTCTTAGAAGGAAAAAATAATTTAATACTTCATTTTGATGAAGACCTATTAAAACAAGAATATCAAATTCCAAGCTATTTATTCATGCAACAATTCCTTATTAATTTAGTTAGTAACCCCTTTAGTTTAATTTTATATTCCGTTATCACTCTTTTCCTGGAAATATCAAGACTTATAAATAACTCTGTAGATAAGAAAATTAATTACTCATTATGGCAGGTGTCAGCATCATCCAAAAAGCTATGAAAAGAAAATTACCTACAGCAACAGTTGGCTTGGCTGCTTATAACGAAGAGGCAAATATCGCAAATTTAATTAGGTCAATATTAGCCCAAAGAGAAGTTGGATTCCGATTGAAACAAATTCTTATCAATTCAGATGGCTCGTCTGACGATACGGTAAAAATTATTAAGTCGTTTAAAACACGGAAGGTTAAAGTAATTGATAACAAAGTGCGCCGTGGACAACCTTTCAGAATGAGACAAATTTACAAGATTTTTAACAGTGACTACCTAATTCAGACGGATGCAGATACTTTATGGGGACACGAGAATGTAATAAAAACCTTAGTAGCGGCTTTTGAATCTAACGAGAATGTTGCGATGTGTGGAGGAAATATTATACCAATTGCGCCGAAAAGCTTAATACAAAAGGCTATTTATTCATCCACCAACGTTTACAGAAAATTCGCCGATGATATAAACGAAGGGAACAATATCTTCACAGTACATGGTCTTTTGATGGCTTTTAGAAAGAATTATATAAAAACTATGATGCTTCCTGACGTTATAGCGAACGATAAATATTTATATTTAAAGTGTGTTTCAGGCGGTTATGAGTACAAGTTTGTTAGAGATGCGATTGTTTATTTTGAACTTCCGCTGACATTAAAGGATCAAATTAAGCAAAACACTAGGTTTAAAGTGGCAAAGAAGCAACTTTTCTTTTACTTCGACAAAGAATTTTTGTTAAAAGAGTACGAGAGACCAAAGACTGTATTTAAGTTGTTTATTGAAGAATTTATAAAACATCCTATACCTGTCCTTTATGTATTTTTGGTAAATCGTTACTGCAAGATTCTTGCCATTTTTAAAGAAAAGAAGATATCAAACATTCTTTGGGATAAATTGGAAAGGACTAAGGTTGCAGTAAACTAATCTAATGAAAAAAATTCCGGAAGTAACAATAGCGGTCAGCGCATATAACGAAGAGAAAAATATTAAAAATTTTCTCGAATCTTTATTGGTACAAAAAGAATTTGGCTTTGTGTTGAAATCAATCTGGGTATTATCTGACGGATCGAAGGATAGAACTGTTGAGTTCGCCAAATCTTTCAAGTCTAAAAAAATCAAAGTTTTTGATTACAAAGACAGATTGGGAAAGTCGAGCAGGTTAAACCAGATTTATGCAAAGTTAAAAAGCGATATATTGGTACAGTCCGACGCCGATGTACTATTTGCCCATCCATATGTAATCTATGACGTCATTCAACCTCTTTTGAAAAACAAAAGGGTAGGGATGTGCGGAGGAAACCCTCAACCTCTAAAAGCGAAAACTTTTACAGAAAAGGCAGTTAATAATACTGTCTTTGCATATCTTCCACTAAGAGAATCGGTAAGAGGTGGTAATAATATTTTTTCTGTTGATGGAAGATTGTTAGCTTATAAAAAAGCGTTAATAAAACAAATATATGTACCCGAGGATATGATTGCAAACGACGCTTTTACTTACTTTGAATGTCTGGTTCATGGGTATGAATACCGTTTTGTTAAAGATGCTTTTGTAAATTTTCGTTCTCCACAAAATATTAAGGACCAAATTAGGCAAGTTACGAGATTTAAAGCAGCGAGAATCAGGATGTTTAGGCATTTTCCTAAAGATCTAGTTACCAAAGAACAATATATTCCCGCAAGTTTACTTATTAAAAATATGCTGGTTCAATTCGTTAAACACCCGATCCACTGTAGTTATATATTTTTAGTCAATAAATTCTGCAAGTATCAGGCATTAAAAAATGAAAGTAAACTTAATTCCACTTGGGAGATTGCTTTGACGTCTAAAAATTTATCTTGATGCCTGCGCTTATTTTATTATGAAAAACAGAAGAAATATATCAGTAACAATTTGTATAAAAAAGTATTATCCGGTTGTTCTTGAAATTGTTGAGAGCTTTGTTAATCAAACCTTAAGTCCTTCAGACATCGTAATAGTAGGTGAACTACATGCATTAAATAAAATAAAGAAAAAGTTTGAAAAAGAGAAAAACATTACCTATGAGAGTTTTATTGGAGATAAGAATGTGGCCCGAAATAAATCTATTTCACTTGCAAAGGGAGATTATGTGATTTTTTCAGATTACGATATGGTTGCTTCCTTAAATTTATTGGAAGAGTGCTCAAAACTTCTTGGAAAACATAACGCTTTAGTAATTCCCGAAGTTGGTACAAATTCGAGGAATTTTTTCAAAAGAGTATTTAAGCTTGAAAAAGAGATTGCTAACGACGATAACGATGCAATAACTCCCAGAATGTTTAAAAAGAATTTGTTCGATGACGGAAGTAAACCATTTGATGTTAAATTTGGTGTTTTAGATGAGTGGGGTTTTTATAAAAACCTTAAAAAGAAAAAGCCTAGTGTTGGATATGTTAAGAATGCATTTTTTACTATAAAAGATAGATTCTCATTTTCAGAAAGATTGGATAGAAGTTATAAAAAGGGGTTTTGGTCAAATTATTTAATAAAAGACATGGGCATGGAGGGTGTTAAAAGAATTAATCCAATTAATAGGGGGTTAATTGTATATTCCAGAAATTTTAAATTATTTATTAATAATCCTTTTATTTTCCTAACACTTATTGCAATTAAGAATATTGAATTTCTATCCTTTGCTGTCGGTTACTTTGTTGGCAGTATCCAAAGAATTTCTTTAAAAGATATAGAAAACAATACCGCTTAACGTCAAATATATGAAAAATATAATTTCAATAATTCTTTTTGCACTATTTTTATTTTTTATATTAGTTTTGGGATTGCGTGGTCTGCCGGGCAATCCGTCGAGTGTGGAAATTAATCAAGAAAGGTGGAAAGATGAGGGACCATTGGAATTATCTCCCGAGAGAGGAAGATATGCTTTGACAATGTCCCTTATTGAAGACAAATCTTTTCATTTTTCTGTACCCATTGCGCGTTTCACAACACCAGATCTAGGTTACAAAAATGGAAAGTATGTATCACTTTTTGCTCCTGCAGTATCTTTCATTGTTATGCCCGGATATATTATTGGACAGTTTTTTGGTGCGTCACAACTGGGAGCATTCTTTATGATATTAATTTTTGCTTTAATTAATGCACTTTTGGTTCGATCAGTAGCAATTCATTTAGGTGCGAAAGCAAAAGCTGCAACTATTGCTTCATTATTATTTTTGTTTGCTTCACCTGCGTTTGCATACGCTGTTACCTTATATCAGCACCACATAACGACTTTTCTTATACTTTTTTCAATTTGGATATTGTTAAAATACAAGAATATTTTCTCTTTGGCTGTTGTCTGGTTTTTGTGTGCTTTATCAATACCGGTTGATTATCCGAATCTTTTTTTTATGCTGCCGATTGGTATATATGCCTTTGGTAGATTTTTTAATATAGATAAACTTCAAGAAACAGTAAAAATAAGAATTAAACCATTGGCATTTCTTACTCTTGCAACCGTTTTAATTCCACTTGTATTTTTCTTATGGTTTAACAAGATGTCGTACGGCGATCCGTTACAGTTTTCAGGAACAGTAGCAAGCGTAAAAGCAATCGATGAACAAGGTAAATCTACAGTGCCGGGTAGAGCTGGTCAGGATAGGACGGAACAATTTATTAATCCTGATTTACAGAAGAAGTCATCCATTTTATTTTTCAGTACGAGAGAATTACCAAGCTTACTTTATATTCATTTATTTAGCCTCGACAGAGGAGTGTTGTTTTACACCCCCATTATGTTTTTTGGGATAATAGGTATGTTTATTCTCTACAAAAGGAAAGAAAAGACAACTTCCCTGTTAGTGGCGATAATAGGTTTTAATATTTTCCTTTATGCAATGTTTGGCCAAGGCGGATGGGCATTCGGATCTCGTTACTTAATACCGAGTTACGCGATTCTTTCCATATTCATTGCTATAACCCTGACTCATTTAAGTAAGAAATTTTTATTTGTAATACTGTTTTTGTTACTTTCAATTTATTCCGTTTCTGTTAATACTCTGGGGGCAGTTACAACCAATAGAAACCCCCCTAAAGTTGAAGCCGTTGCTTTGGAGAAAATATCAGGAAGAAAAGAATACTACACTTACCAGAGAAATTGGGAATATTTAAATAATCAAGGTTCTAAGTCATTTGTATTTCAAACATTTGCCAAGGATTATGTAACCGCGCCTCAATATTATTACTTTGTTGCAGGGTTGATAATTCTAGTTTTGGGCGGGCAAACAATCTTTTTGTACTTGAAGTCTAGAAAGGAAAAATAAAAATGAAAATAAAAAATTTCACTATAAATTTTACAATTCAAAACCAAACTTTGGTAAAAGTTCAGAATTGGTTTGAGGAACACGCCTTAAGTTTAGTCGTCTTTGTTCTTACCGTGATTTCCGGACTTGTCTTTATTTATTACTACCTAAATGGTTTGGGACTTGCATACAACGATGCACGAAGTCATTTGGATATTGGGCGAAGGGTTGTAGAAGGATTAAAGCCGGGTCTTGCCCAGATCGGTTCTGTTTGGCTTCCTTTAAATCACATTTTAATGATTCCGACGGTATGGAGTGATTTTATGTGGCATTCGGGATTGTCTGGAGCCCTGATATCAATGATTTCATTTGTTTTGACTGGGGTTATAGTCTACCTATTTTTAAAGAAGTTGGGGGTCGGACTCTTGGGCAGATTTTTTGGTGTTTTAGTATTTGCGGCAAATTTGAATATTTTATATTTACAGTCAACTGCGATGACGGAGTTACTACTTATAGCGACGATGACTGCCGGGGCTTACTACCTCATGCTTTGGGCAAAAAAGGACACGGTTCTTGACCTTATTAAGGCAGCCTTTTGGATAATGATGTCGACGACAGTCAGGTACGACGGCTGGTTTCTGCTATTATTTTCTGCCGGACTGGTTGCTTTAACCGTATTTTTTAAAAAGGGTTATAAAACAACCGAAGGGATGCTTGTTTTATTTTTGACTCTTGGAGGCTTCGGAATTGCTCTTTGGTTTTTATGGAACTTGGTCATTTTTAAGGATCCTTTATATTTTATTTTCGGTCCTTTTGCGGCCCACACGCAACAGGAACAATTGTCCGCTGCCGGTAATTTAGCCACTAAAGGAAACTTACTTTTATCGATTAAAGTATATCTTTACGCCTTGATTTACAACTCCTACGCTTACACCGCCATTGTGGGGTTTTTTGGAGCGATAGCATTATGGGTAAATAAAAAAATTAAGGGTGAGATAAGGGTGGCAAGCGTCGCTTTAACAACTCCGCTTCTATTTAACGTTATCGCTTTGTTTTTAGGATTTTCTGTACTTTTTATACAAGGTATAGCCGGAAACACTTGGTTTAATGTTCGCTACGGAATAATGCTTGCTCCCTCGATCGCGATATTTTCCGGTTATTTAGTAGATAAAGTTAAAGATTTAAGATGGATAATAATCGGTCTATATCTGTTTACCACATTTTTTGCATTCACCAGCGGAGATGCTGTAACAATCGACGATGCAAGGGTAGGGTCGAGCCAGAAAAACGTTACTGAGGTTTCTGGCTGGCTCAAAGCAAATACTTCCAATCGTGAAGGATTTGTTCTCATTTCAGCGGCAAGTCACGACGCAATAATCTTTTCCTCGGGACTTCCAATGAAAAAATTTATTCACGAAGGAACTGGAGCGTATTGGCAGTCGGCGACAACGACACCCGATCACTGGGCTCGATGGATTGTGATGAGGACACACGATGACAACGATCTCGTGTGGAAAAGTGTCAGTCGTTCGGAGGGATTTATTAAGTACGACCTGGTAGACAGCTATCCTTTTGCTGATATATATGTATTAAAACAGGAAAATCTGCTTGATTTAAACACAAAGCCTGTATTTTCGAAACAAAAATAAGTAATCGTTAATTAATTTATGAAAACAAAGCTATTTATAATTTTATTTATAATTATTCCTCTAGTATTAGGATTGAAGTTATTGGCAATAAGGGGGAAGTATTTGGGAACTAAGGCAAGCTCTACAAACTGGTGGGAAATTCAATCTATTGACACCGTTAAATACTCGCGTGATCTGGCTCGGGAAAAAGCGAAAGATTCATCGTTTGACGAAGTAATTGACACGCAAGTCAGATTGATTGCAGAAACAGGCGCAACTCATGTTGCAGTAGGTACCCCTTATGCTGAGGAATTTGTGCCATTTTTGAAACGTTGGGTTTCAGCAGCGAGAAAATACGGACTGAAAGTTTGGTTCCGGGGAAATGTTCCGGGGTGGGAGAGATGGTTCGGTTATCCTAAGATTGATAGGAACGAACATACAAGCCTTGTCAGAGAATTTATTTTGGCAAACGGAGCACTTTTTGAAGAAGGCGATATATTTTCTTCCTGTACTGAGTGCGAGAATGGCGGACCCGGAGATCCGAGAAGGTCGGGAGACGTTGCCGGGCATAGGAATTTCTTAACAGAGGAATATAAGATAACTAATGATGCATTCAGGAAAATCGGTAAAAATGTCCGGTCAAATTTTGCTCCGATGAACGGCGACGTTGCAGCACTTGTAATGGATGAGGAAACCACCAATTCTCTCGGAAATATAGTAGTTATTGATCACTATGTAGGATCAACCGAGAAATTGGCAAAGGATTTAAAAAATATTGCAGAAAAAAGTGGTGGCAAGGTTATTCTTGGGGAGTTTGGTGCCCCTATATCAAACATACACGCGAATTTTAATGAAGAAGAACAAGCAACCTGGATTAGATTGGCATTAAGCGAAATATCCGACATACCTGAATTGATGGGTGTAAATTACTGGACAAGTTTTGGAGGAAGTACGAGGCTTTGGGATAGTGATTATAGGCCAAGAAAAGCTGTTGAAGTTATTCGTGGTTATTATAAACCAAGAGTAGTTGAAGGATTGGTAAGCGACGAACGCGGTAAGGCAGTCAAGAAAGCGGATGTTATAGTCGGTTCAAAACAATTGTTAACAACTAATAGCGGGATTTTTGTACTTCCTGTTAATTCTGAAAAAGTAACAATTACAATACAGGCGGACGGGTATATTACTCAGCAATTAGAAATCGACAGCGAAAAAAACATAGAGATTATTCTTATTAAAGGTGAAGAAAATATTCTCTTTAAGATACAGAAGTTTATCTACCAGATTACACATTAAAACTTGCATTATAGGTCCTATAATGTTAGAATACAGACATTAAACTCCTGTCCCGTGTGAGATAGTCACTGAGTCATCTCACGGGATCACGTTAGCTGTAAAAATGCTATCTAACTGTGATCCATCTGCCATCTAAATATGAAACTTGTTAAAAGAACCTTACTTTCCCTAATCCTTTTACTAGGCTTGCTTTCCTTTGCCTCTGAAGCTAACGCCCAAAGTGCTCCGCCTGAATTTCCCGCCTGTACTAATCCCGGAGGGACGTTAAGAATATCTTATGCCGACGGAGAGCACGCAATAGTCGGGGAGAGCGGGCTTAGGGTCGGAGCCGACGCAGTTTACGATCTTGAAGGAGGAAACGTACAGCAATGTTTCTGTTCGGTGGACGGAAGCGGTGTGCAGACAAATTGGTGGAAGATAAGTTCACTTGATCAGGATGAAATTGACACTTTGGTAAAATTAGGCTGGAACTTTGTTCCGAGCGGAACACCTTGGGGGTTGGATTCAAGCGCCTATATGGCAAAAAATGAAGCTTACGCCTGCGGAGGAGGATTTACTACCACGACCACATCATCCGGAAATCCCGGAGCACCGTCCTGCACAGCCGATAGGCCCTCATCCCCTCAGATTACTTCTATTGTCAGAAACGGTTCTTCCGCAACTATTTCCTGGACAAAGAGCGATAAAGCGACCCATTATACAATTGCCTACGGAACAGTAGTCGGAAACTATCCTTACGGAGTGCCCAATACAGGAAATGTAACTTCCTATACAATTAACGCGTTGGATCCTAACACTTTTTACTACTACGAAGTATATGCGGTCAACATTTGTATGCCATCGGAGCCGTCTTCGGGTGGTCAGGTTTTGGGAGCTCCAACAGGTGGTGTGCTTGGACTAGCTGCAACCGGAAACCTGGAATTAATTGTTGCATATCTTACTATCGGAGCGGCATCGATTATTGCAGGTATTCTTCTTAAGAAAAGATCAGACCGTAAGGCTTAACTTTTTCTTCATGAGAAATTTGCTTGCCAATACCTTTATCACCTTAGGAATAGTATTAATTATAATTGCAGGACTTTTGCTTTGGCAGAGGTATAATCCCCAAAGACTTGCTTTTTCCGACGTAGGTAACGAAATTAGTGAATCAATAAATGAAGAAAAGAATCTTCCTGTTGCATTAAAAATAGAAGATTTGGATATAAAGCTTCCGGTATTTCCCGCCAGAAGCCAAACGGGGAAATGGGAAACGACTACAAAGGGTGTTTCCTATCTGGTTTCATCCGCAATGCCGGGACAGGTTGGAAACAGTATATTTTACGGTCACAACTATAAAAATATTTTGGGGAATTTAAAAAATGCAAAACCAGGTCAGATTATTGAGGTAAAACTGGCAAACGGGGTTTGGAGAAAATTCAGAATTGAGTATGTTCAGACAGTTGCCCCCAACCAAACCGGAATATTGGATCAGACAGATGATAAGAGGCTAACCCTCTATACCTGCACCGGATTTTTAGACTCCAAAAGATTAGTTGTTACCGCCCTCTTCACACCTTAGAGGTGAAAAGGTATTTACACCCTGGGTAATTTAACATAATCTATATTTAGAGGAAAATCATTTGCCAGGTAGGAAAATTCCACTCGTAAATGGTGAGATATACCATGTAATTAACCGTGGTATTGCTTCAAGACCCCTTTTTTTAATTAAAAGGGATTATAGGCGAAAACTTTCAACAATATTTTATTATCAGAATGTAAATTTACCTTTCAGATATTCATTCTTCATTCGCTTACCGAGAGATAGGAGGCAAGTTATTCTAGACGGATTTAAAGATAAAAGAAATTTTCAAGTCGAAATAATAGCTTATTGTTTAATACCGAATCATATACATTTACTATTGAAACAGGTAAGAGATAAAGGAATCTCAACTTTTATGAGTAATGTTACCAACAGTTATACCCGTTATCTTAATTCAAAAAGGCATGAGATAGGTCCGATTTATCAAGGAAAATTTAAAGCTGTACGGATAGAAAGCGACGAACAGCTCTTACATGTCCAAAGGTACATACATCTTAACCCTTTCAGTTCATATGTATTAAAAAGTACGGAAGAGCTTGAGGGTTACCCTTATTCTTCCCTCCCAGAATATTTGAATAAGACTGTCTATGGATATTGTAAAAAAGATATAGTTATGCACTTTTTTAAAGATAAAGTCACTTTTAGAGATTTTATTCTGAATCAAGCGGATTACCAAAGGAATCTTGACGAAATTAAACACTTAACCTTAGAATGACAGTTTTCCGAGGTGTGAAGCTATTTCACCTCTAAGGTGCACAACTTAAAGTTCCATTTCGTCGACTTGTGGGGGCTTTTTAGAATAGTCCGACAGACGTAACCAACGTGGTGTAATTTTAAAAAAAACCGAATTGGCTTGCCCTCTATACTCGCTTAAATCCGGATGATCGGTAAAATAGGTTTGTTCGCAACTTGCGTACTCGGGACTGTTTTTGTCAATCAATTTAGCTATTCCGTCGTATTGAATATTCGCCTCTGTAAAAGAAAATCCAAAAACCAAAGATACTTGGTCGTTTTCCAATAAATTATTCCATTTTCTACTATCACTTTTTGTACTTAGCAAAATTGTCAAATCCTCTTCTATCGTATAAACCAGTGTCGCAGCTTCGGTTTTTCCGCTTTTGTCAGAAGTTGCTAAAACACAGAGCTTGGGCTCTCTACTTTCAAGAATTTTGTAAACTTCTTCTTTCATACAATCACCCCCTCCGGTCAAGTAGCTCCCATTAGGAGTACTTAACAGAGCCACATTAAGCACCTAAGGTTACTCAATTGTGGCATAACTATTGGGCGTTTTTTAATTTAAAAAGTTTTCCGATTTTATTTACAGATTTTTCTCGCCGCCAGTTTTCTATCTCTTTGTGATTACCGGAAAGTAGAACCTCTGGGACCTTCCAGCCGTGATATTTTTCGGGACGGGTGTATTGAGGATACTCAGTATAATTTTTAATTTTCAAGTTTCTAGTTTTTAATGAGGAATAGGATTCATCTATTAGAGAATTAGGATTTAGAACCCCCGGGATTAAGCGGACTACTGCATCGACAATGACCATGGCAGGTATTTCACCTCCCGTTAAAATATAATCCCCGATGGATATTTCTTCGTCAACCAGGTGCTCTGCAACCCTTTCATCCACCCCTTCGTAATGACCTGCAATAAGAATAAGATTATCTAATTTAGAAAATTCTTGAGCTCTTTCTTGGTTGAAAGTCTTACCCTTTGCGGAAAGAAGAATAATTTTAGATTTACGATTTATGATTTTAGATTTAAGAGTCTTCAGTGCTCGGTCGATTATATCGACTCGGAGTATCATTCCTGCTCCACCTCCGTATGGTCTACCGTCAACGGTCTTGTGTTTGTCAGTTGCCCAGTTCCGAAGATCGTGGATGCTAATTTCAACCAAACCATTATCTTGTGCCTTTTTGAGCATGCTGGTTGCAAAAGGCCCGGAAAACATATCGGGAAAGAGTGTCAAAATGTCGATTTTCATGAGTATAGTATACTGCTTCTATGTACCAAATTCCTGGACTCCTGAAATATCCGAAGCTATTCCACGCTTTTTCGGAGAAAACGGATGGCAATATGGCTAATTCGATATTAGGGAAAGTGGTGGACTTCGATAAAGTTTTGGATAATCGAAAACGATTTCTTTCTTCAATTAAGGTGCTGATAGATACTTGTGTATGTATGTGGGTGTTGGGAGAAGATGGAGTGCTCAAGGCTGACGAAGCGTTTGCAGGAGTAAGTATGGAAAATTATAAAAAGGCTATTAAAATTGATGCTTTAATTACTAATCAAACAGGATTGTACCCTTTTTTACTTACTGCTGATTGTGAACCCGTAATAATTTTTGATACTAGTAAGAAAGCTATCGGCTTGGTTCATGTTGGTTGGAAAGGGGCTGATTTGGAAATAGTGAAAAAAGTTATTGGAAGAATGAAGGACGAATACGGAGCGGTAGCCGAAGACTTAATAGTTGGAATCGGCCCCCATGCGTCCAGAGACTCTTTCGTAAAAGACAATCCGTCTCAAATCGATGATTCCAAATGGCAGCCGTTTTTAGAGAAAGTGATTAAAGATCTTCCTGAGCGAGCTCCGAGAGCCCAAGGATATAAAGTAGATTTTGCGGGATTGGTCAGACAACAGCTAATTCAAAGTGGAATAAGAAAAGAGAATATATTTGAAAGTAATATCGATACGGTTAAAGACAGTAGATTTTTTTCGCACGTTCGAGAAGGAAATTTACCTCTAAGTAAACAGGGCAGGTTTGCTTGTGTTGTGGGATTAAAGAGTTAACTCCTGGTGGTTGATATGCTACAATTCAAATACACCATAATGGTGTTTTTTTGTGCTGGGCTGATATTAGTATGAAACAAAAATTTTCTAAAATAACCCAATTTTTATTCAGACAAAAAAAACTCACTTTATTAATAATTGTTATTCTTGTAATAGCCGGTTATTTTATACGACGCACTTATTTTCCTTCAACCAGCGGGATTGAATCAACGAAAGTAGAAAAGGGAGTGGTACGGGAAGAACTAATTCTTTCCGGCGAAATTAAAGCAGAAGAGCATGCAAATTTATCATTCCTGACCCCAGGGAGTTTGGATTATGTCGGTGTGACTGAAGGTCAAGAAGTAAAAAAAGGTCACGTTTTAGCAAAACTCGATACTGCGATACTCTATCAAACTTATCTTTCGGCTGAAGCTGACCTTAGGCGCTATGGTGCATCGCGCGATAAAACCTATGACGATGTTCAGGGCCACGCAAAAGATGAAACCTTTGCCCAGAAAGAAACAAGAACGATTGCAGAGACAAATCGCGACAAGGCGTATAGAGCTTATGTTGCCGCCCAAGAGAACTTAGCTAACGCTTCACTTCGTGCCCCCTTTGATGGAGTCATTACTTCGATTACACATCCTTATACGGGAGTAAATACGAGTTTGACAGAATCTCAAATAGAAATAGTCAATCCGGAAACTCTCTACTTTGAGGTGAGTGCAGATCAGACCGAGGTTACGGATTTAAAAATGGGACAAAAGGTAAATGTAGTTCTTGATTCGTTTGCTTCCGAGGAGCTTCAGGGTGAGATTGCCTACATCGGCTATACCCCTAAAATCGGAGAAGTTGGTACAGCCTACAGGGTTAAAGTAAAAATGGTAAGTCAAACTGACACTGAAAAAATTCGGATAGGTATGAGCGGCGATTCAAAATTTGTTCTTTCAGAAACAGGCGACGTTTTATACGTTCCGCCTAAATTCATTAAAACTGATGTTAAAGGGAAATATGTAAAAAAGCATCGGAAAAATAATAAAATTTATGTGGAAGTTGGAGTAGAAGGCGAAGATAGGGTGGAGATAAAAGGTGATATTAAAGAAGGCGATCTTGTGTATGATTAAGCTAGAAAACGTATGCAAATCTTACTTTCTTGGAGAAGAAGAGGTTAAAGCAGTAGATTCTGTAAGCCTTCAGATAAAAGAAAAAGAATTTATCGGAATTCAGGGATCTTCGGGCAGCGGGAAATCGACATTGATGTACCTTATCGGCCTTTTAGAAACTCCTACTTCTGGGAAAATTATTCTCGAAGGCAAAGACGTATCCAAGTTATCAGACGACGATCTTTCAAAAATAAGAAACCGAAAAGTAGGATTTGTCTTTCAGTCATTCAATCTAATAAATCGTTTTACAGTTTTTGAAAACGTCTTGCTTCCAACTAAATATGCGAAATCCGGGCTGGATTTTGATCCGGTAAAAAGCGCTGAAGAACTTTTAAAAAGGTTCGGAATATATGACCGGCGGAATTTCTTTCCAAATAAAATATCGGGTGGACAACAGCAAAGAGTTTCTATAGCCCGTGCTCTTATTATGAAACCCAAGATAATACTTGCCGATGAACCGACGGGTAATTTAGACAGCAAAACAGGAGACGAAATCATTAATATTTTGGAAGATTTGAACAAAGATTTGGGGGTAACGGTGATTATCGTGACTCACGAGAGTGAAATTGCGAAAAAAACCAAAAGAAAAATTTATATTAAGGACGGTCGTCTGGCGGAGAAATATTTGTAAATTTTTAATTTGCAATTTTGAATTTCTAATGAATTTTTAATTAGATAATTCAGTAAATTGAAATCAAATAAAAGTTAAGAATTAAAAAAAATAAAATTATTAAAATGAAAATTCAAAACGGTTATATTCACCTTGCCAAATCTGCTCTTGAAGATTTTAGAAGAAACAAAGTACGCACATTTTTGACTTCGCTGGGAATAATGATTGGAGTTCTTTCCGTGGTTTTGTTGATTTCATTAGGGTTAGGACTCAAAAATTATTTAAAACAACAGTTTGAGAGTTTGGGTGCGAATCTGATAATTATATTTCCGGGAAACATTTCATCAAGCGAGGAGGGAGGTGGTCTAGCGAATTTTGGTGCGGGGTTTGCGGGAGGAGCTAATTTTGACGAAAGAGATTATGAGAGCTTGAAAAGATCTGTTGAAGCGGATTATGTTGTTCCGCTTTTCATGAAAAGTAGTGTAGTTGAAAGCAATGGTAAAAGGAAATTAGGTTATTTAATGGGATCGAATGAGGAGTCTTTTAAAATTCTTAATTTGGAAATTCTTGCCGGTGATTTTTTTCTGAAAGGGGATGTTTCCGCAAGGGCCAAAAAAGCCGTGCTGGGTTATAATTTGGCCGATGCCTTATACGAAAAACCAGAAGATGCAATCGGAAAAACCATAAGGGTTGCAGATCAAAGATTTAAAGTAATAGGTGTTTATAAGAAAAAGGGAGACAGGGAACAGGATGGTGCAGCGGTAGTTCCATATCGGAGTACGTTCGGTACTTTAAATCCCGATAAAACATTTTTTACGATTTATCTTGGAACCATAAATGAGGATAAAGTGGAGTCAATAAAAATTCAAGCGAAAGAAGTGCTCCTCAAAAGGTATAAGGCGGATGATTTTACTGTTACCGAGCAGTCTGAACTTTTATCAACGGTTAATCAAATATTCAACATTGTAAACGGAGTATTAGTTGCCATCGGTTCGATTTCGTTAATCGTAGGGGGTATCGGAATAATGAATATTATGTATGCAACTGTCACTGAAAGGACAAAAGAGGTTGGTATTAGGCGTGCGGTAGGTGCGACCCAAAAAGATATTTTAAAGCAATTTCTGACAGAAGCAGTAATGCTTTCGGTTTTTGGAGGACTTTTAGGATTAATTCTTTCATCATTAATCGTTTTGGGCATACGTGTATTTTTTCCGGCGTCAATAAATCTTTTTTCTGTTGTCATCACTTTGGTTATTTCTTCAGGCATAGGAATATTTTTCGGAGTTTTTCCTGCACGACGTGCCGCTAAGCTTTCCCCGATTGAGGCGATAAGATATGAATAAAATCCAAAGTGGAGGTGTGATAGTATAAAACGAAATCTGGTATGTCATTCTCTTTTAAGATGAAAAACTCCGCGTATAATTCGGAAAGAATGTCATGAAAAAAATTGCAATTTGTGGAAGTATGTTTTTCTACAATAAAATGGTAAGTCTTCGGGCACAACTTGAAGCCCTCGGTTTTGCAGTTGATATACCTACATCTTTTGAGGAAATGGGTTTAATAAAATATGACAGATACACGCAAGAAGAGGGAAGGAAGTTGAAACTGGAGCATAATTTAATAGAAGGCTATTACAAAAAAATATGCGCGTCCGAAGGAATTTTAGTAGCCAACTATAAGAAAAAAGGGATCGAAGGTTACGTTGGGGGGAATACCTTGTTAGAGATTGGTTTTGCGTATGTAAATAGACGGGATATTTTTATGGTAAACACCACTCCTGACATACAATATAAGGCTGAAATAGAAGCTATGAAACCTATTGTGGTTGGTGAGGAAATCAAGAAAATAAAAAATTACTATAGAAATCTTCCTAAAGTTTTTGTGAGCTCGAAAAATCAAATTAAACTTGACTCGGTTTGCTTCGGTTTTAGGAAAATCGGTAAGACATTTGATGTAAATGGGTTTAAAACTAAGTCGGGTGTTGCCGAGCAGCCAACGTCTATTGAAGAAACTTACCTCGGAGCAAAAAACAGGTTAGAGGATTTAAGAAAGAAAGTGAAAGGTAAAAAATATTCCTATTTAGTATCTATTGAAAGCGGGTTAGCAACACTTCTTTCAAATCATAATTACTTTGGATTTAGTGTTTGCGTTATTGTAAACACCAAGGGATTAGAAAAATTAAGCATAACTACAGAATTAGAAATTCCAAAAAGTATGACAAGCCTTGTTCCGAATCCCTACCCCGACTTAGGTGTTTTAGTTCAGGAAAAATATGGATCAAGGATTAAGGATCCTTATTTTTATATTACTAAGGGTAAGGTTTCAAGAGTAGATTTGCTTACTCAATCGGTAGCAAACACTGCCTCTTTGTTTAAATAACGGCTTAACGAGGGTTAAATAAGCTTCCACTTGTTATTTCAAATGATAATCTGCTAGGATTGAAACTATATGGAAAAGATAGTTATTGTCATGGCTGCGTGGAACGAGGCAGAGAACATTAAGAAAATGATTGATACTTTATTTGACGAAGTTTTCCCCAAAATCGGTGCGGAAGTGCACCTTTTGGTTGCCGATAATCACTCGACCGACGGAATGACCCAGATTGTTGAGGAAGAGATGAAAAAGCGAAACAATCTTCATATTGTTCAGCAAACAAAAACAGGTTTAGGATATGCGTACGTAGACGGTTTTAAGTATGCAGTGGAAAAACTCGGCGCGGATGCAGTAATGGAGATGGATGCCGATGGCCAACATCCTCCGGAGTTCGTAAAACCCATGGTTGAAGCATATCTGTCTGGCGCGGAATATGTCATCGGATCAAGGTACATTCCCGGAGGATCTATTCCGAAAGAGTGGGCGTTTTTCAGAAAGTTTGTAAGCTATTTTGGGAATTTATACATTAGGCTGGTTTTACTTAAACCTTCGATTCACGATTTGACAACAGGATTCCGTCTTACTAGAGTGAAGGGTGTTTTGGATAAGATCAATCTCGATAATTTAATGGAGAAGGAAAGATTTGCTTATAAAGTCGATTTACTCTATCAAAGTATCAAAAATTCAAAAAAGACGGTTGAAGTACCCCTTGAATTTAAACCGCGAACAACCGACAAATCGAAATTTAATATAACGGAGACATTAGCTACTCTTAAAGTTGCAACTATATTAGGTGTTAAGGATAAACAAAGATTTATTAAATTCGGGACGGTTGGGTTTATCGGTTATATTGTTAATGCAATCGGTCTTGAAGTATTCGCAAAGTTGACTTTTCCCGAATGGGCTATATGGGCAGCAGCAACAGAACTTGCGATTATCAGCAACTTTATCTTAAATAATATTTGGACTTTTAAGGCAGAAAAAATTACAGGACTTACTCAATTATTAAGAAAATTTTTACAGTTTAACGGGACCAGCGTTGGGGCTTTGATAATTCAGGCGGTTTTCGGCACTCTCGGTGTTTTAGTCTTTGGCCCCGGCGCAAGACAGTTAATATTACCGTTTATCATACTGTTTTTGGTGTTACCGTATAACTACTTTATGTATAACGCGGTTATCTGGAAGACTTGGAAACTTCCTTTCCTCGAAAAGATTAAAAGTAAATCCTCAAATTGAGAGTTTTTGATAGATTATTAAAAGTATGATTTTTTCAAGGAATATTTTAGGTAAAATGATCGAAATGGGTGTAAGTTCGGAAGAAAGAGAAAAAGAATTTGAGAGATTTATAGTAGCCCAATATTTAAGATACACTTCGGTTGACGAAGTATTCCGTAAAAATAATTATGATCTGCCGATATCCTACCCTGGTGTTCATCGACTTCTTGATCGCTGGGGAATCATTAAGGCTGCCGGTCCGAATTCAAAATTATCGGAAGCCATTTGTTTTTTGACATGCCTTTCAGACCGAAAAATTCCTCTGGAGCGACTTTATAAGAATATGCCCCCTAGCTTTAAGACTTCAATGGCTACAATGCACAGGATTATGCATAACGTAAAAAAGGGTGTTGTAAGAAGAGCTGGTACTGCTTTAATTGTTACACCGCACGATAGCCCGGATTCGTTTTTGGTCGGTAATGATATTTCCACTCCCAGAATCGAGTTCGGTAAACCATATGGCTCTGTTTCCGTACCCATGACATTTTCTAAGCGAAGAGAACCGGTTAAAGAGTCGATATTAAGGATACTTCAGCAGGAAGTTTTTACGGAAAATGTTCTTAGCGGACGAACTCCGTTTGAGGTTATACCTCAAAACCCCGAACCTTTTATGTATCTTGATATTGCCGATGTCAGAGTGGGAGTATATAATATCCGGCTTCCGAAGGAGCTTTCCGATACACAGGCATTTTCAAGTTATAAACTCGAGAATTTCCGTTACATAAACTTTTCAGAAGTACAGGACAATCCCGAACAAAACTACAGGTCAGGAATTACCGAAATGGCGACGGGATACAATAATTATCTGCAGAAAGATGCGCATGGATTTTCGTCTAAGCCGGTCTTTGAAATATCACTCCTGAATCAGCAATTAGCACTGCTCCCGCTGTACTCTCAATGACAAGGTCTTCATTATTAGTTGGCACCCGATTGACTTCTGGGAAAAATTTTGGGCGTGCAGGTTCATGAAATAGGCTTACCGAACCATCGAGGTGTATCTTTCCAGTTAGGTTATATCTTTCTTTGTAGATAGTTTGCATCCTCCAATGTCTCGGTACTTCGGACATAAGATACATAGTAAACGAATTTTACTTGCACTAACTATCAAGAATTAGAGAAGAGGACCCCAATCGGAGATGGGCATCACATTTTGGGAGATATAGGTTATTGAGAAAAGATATATAGGTATGATAAGTACCATCATGACCAGTTTAAATTCCTTTTTTAAGATCGTGTCAGAAAAAGCAATAAATAAAAACGGAACTATTGGAAGCGAGTATCTTATTAAATCCCTGTGAGACACAAAAAGGGTGGAGGCAAAAAATATTGCAGTAAACCAAGCGATTTCGAATTCTTTCATTTTAATTAATTTCAATATCCCCAAAATACCAAAAAGGTATACAAATATGATTTCTTCTAGCCAGTAAGTCCCGACCCAGGGTTGGCTGTAATTAAAAATTTGAAAAGGCGGAAAAAAAAGATGAATATTGTCCCCAGAATGAAAATAAGCAAAAAAATCATTTAATCTTACTTTGTATAAAACAAAAACAAGGATAAGTGACGAGGGTATTAGGAGTATTGATAGCAAGGCCTTGATATTCACGACCTGTTTCCATTTTGAAAACGTTGCCGTTGCCGCATATTTTAAGTTCGGTAATAAAAGTATCATTAAATAAGCAATAAAAAGCAGAATTCCTGGGGACTTGGTCAGTTGGGCAATAACACCCCAAACTCCGGCCCTGAAATATTTTTTCTTTCTAAAATAAAAGACAGATGCAATAATGGCAGCTACAAAAAGAGGTTCGGGAGATCCTACCGATCTGACTATTAACCATCGGGCTGGAAGTAGCGCAAAAACGGTTGTAATCCAGACAATACCCTTTTTGTCAACGAACTCGGAGACAATTCTTGAGAAGAAATATAAAGCCAATATTGAGGACAATAAGGTAATGCCAAGCATTGCATACGGAAAACCGGTATATTTGCCGATTAATCTAATAAGGACTGGATAAAGAGGGAGATGAGCAGCATAATAACCTGAGGGAAGTCCGAATTCGAAGTTATTAATCTCTGCGGGGTCATATAAACTTTTGGCAACTGCGATAAAAAGCGGTCCGTCGTAGTTTGCAACAATTGTTGCCATACCGCCCTTCGACAATGGGATTCCCCAAATACTTGGTAGTCTAAAAAAGAACGGAAACCAGATAAAAAGAGTGGGGATTAGCGATATGAGAATGATTGCGGCTAAATTCTTAAAATTTTTGCCCATGTAGCCAAATAATATACCGTTTAGTTGTGTGAGACAAGCTTACTTGAGCCGATGGAAGTGTCAGCTTCATTTGTGCTAGACTTCAAATGTTAGATATATGGCTTATTTACTTAAAGAACTATCGGTTTTTTTCCCGGTATATAACTTAGAAGCCCAGATTAAGGACACACTTGTTAATGCACTTGAGACGATTCCTAATTTGGCTGAAAAATACGAAATTATCGTAGTCAACGACGGGAGTTATGATAGAACGGGCGAAATCCTATCCGAAATTGCTAAGAAAAATACAAATATACGAATAATTACCCACAAAAATAATCGCGGGTATGGAGGGGCATTAAAATCAGGGTTTTATGGTTCCAAATATGAATGGATTGCGTTTACCGATGCCGACGGACAGTTTGACATTTCCGAACTTCCTAACTTGATTAATTTACAGAAGCGAACCAAGGCAGATTTGGTTGTCGGATACTATATGAAAAGAGCCGTTAAGTTTTACAGAAAAGTAAACACTTGGCTTTGGCAGCTTGTTGTGAGAATACTTTTCGGATTAAACGTAAAGGATATTGATTGCGGTTTTAAGTTAATTTCAAAAAAGGTACTCTCCGGAATTGACCCACTGGAGTCGGAAAGGGGAGCCTTTGTTTCGAGCGAATTTTTAATTAAGGCGCAAAAAGCAGGATTTAAGATAGTGGAAATAGGAGTCCATCATTATCCCAGAACCGAAGGAAGGGGAACCGGAGCGGATTTAAATGTAATAATCAGGAGCTTTATTGACCTTTTCAAATTATGGAAAAAACTCAGATGAAGATATGTTATCGTACCTTAGTAAATTGATTAATAAGATAAGGCTTTGGATTAAAGATAATCCCAGAGAGGCTTTTTTGATTTTTATAATTCTTCTTATTGGAGCTTCTTTCAGGCTTTATAGGATCGGTGAGTATATGATTTTTTTGGGCGATGAGGGGAGAGATGCAATTGTCGTGAGGCGTCTTTTGGTGAATTTTGATCCGATACTTATTGGACCTGGAACTTCTATAGGCAACATGTACCTGGGGCCTTTGTATTACTATATGATCGCTCCGGCACTTTTACTCGCTAATTTTTCACCGGTGGGGCCGTCGGTTTTGGTAACCCTTTTTGGAATTGCAACTATATTTTTGGTTTGGATGATGGGACGCGAGTGGTTTGGAAATACCGCCGGAATGATAGCCTCGTTTTTTTATTCGATAGCGCCAGTAGTTATTACTTTTTCAAAGTCTTCCTGGAACCCTAATATAATGCCTTTTTTTGCTCTGATATCCATATATTCGATTTGGAGAGTTTGGCAATACAAAGAATTTAAGTGGCTTTTTGCACTTGGAGTATTTTTCGCAATTATTCTTCAATCGCATTATTTAGGTCTGCTTTTAGCTCCCACACTTGGACTATTCTGGGTTTTAACTTATTTAAAAAATAGAAAATCAAGTTCTGAAATTAAGAATTTTACAAAATATTCCATATTGGGTATCGGAACTTTTGCTATTCTTATGTCTCCGTTGGTAATTTTTGATGCCCGGCACGAATGGCGCAATTTCGGGGCGATAAAATTATTTTTCTTAGAGAGACAAACGACTGTGTCAGCGCGTCCCTGGAGCGGAATTTCAAAAATACCTGAATTGATCGACCAGGTAAATTTATCTCTCCTTAGTTCACAAAACGCGGATATATCCTGGATTTACACTTATCTTTTTTACCCAGGATTTATTGTATTATTCTTATTTATTCTTTTGAAAAGTACCCGGAAGATTTCCCCGGATAAGAAATCTTGGTTAAATATTTTTAAAAAACTAGATTCAAAATACGTGGCCTCTTACTTTTTACTCGTTGCATGGCTTGGCGTATCTTTTGTAGGCTTATCTTTGTACAAACAACACATATACGACCACTACTATGGTTTTTTCTTTCCGGCACCCTTTTTATTGGCCGGAGCAGTGAGTCAATATGTAGTTAAAAACTCCAGCCGGTTGGTTAAAATAACACTAGCTGTATTTTTGATATATGCAGTCTATATAAATTTATCCAATAGCCCAATAAAATACTCACCGAATAGACAAATGCAGAGGGCGGTTGGTGTTGCCAGGGAAATCCAAAAACAGGCAAACGGTGAGAAATTTAATCTCGCAGTACTGGCTGAGCGAAATTATGAAGACGGATACCAATATTTTTTGGAAAAATGGGGTGAGCCGGTTTACGATATTGACCCCTTAAAACTCGAGGAAACTTTGGCAAGTCAACTTTTTGTCGTTTGCGAAATGCCGAAGGAAAAATGCGATCCAACCCATAGCCCAAAAGCAGAAGTAGCAAATTTCGGCTGGAGCAAGATTGAAGAAGAATGGGAAGTTAACGGAGTAACTGTCTATAAATTAATCCACGCGCAATGAAATTTAAAGAAACAACTTCAAAATATCAAACTTTACATTCTCATACTATAGTATCTGATGGATTAATGTCCTACAAGGAAGTTTTGGAAGTTTGTGAATCTAACAATATTGGTGTAGTTGCATTTACTGATCATGACAGTGTCCCGAAAGAGTCACGGGTAAAGGAGTTAGTTGATAGGAAAAATAATAAGACTAAGTGGATAATCGGAATTGAAATTTCTGCTGATAAACCGGATGATTTTGATAAAAAATTTACTCCTCATATTGTCGGTTTGTTTGTGAATCCTTATGACGCAAATCTTCTCAAGCATTGTAAATTAGCTCAAGAAGCAAGAAAAGAAAGAATGAGCCGTATTGTAAAAAATCTAAATAAAATAGGTTTTATAGTGACTGAGAAAGATTGTTTAGCAGCTTCTAAAGGTGAAGCAGTTGGTAGTCCGCACATTGTTCAGGCGATTAAATCTAAAAAGGAGAATATTATTTTAATAGAGAAACTAAGAGTTCAAATGAAAAGAGACGCTAAGGATAACAAAATATTAAAAGAGAAATACGATAAAATGATTAAAAGAGGTGTGGATCAATATCCATATGTTCTGTTTTTAAGTAGTGATTCATATATTCAAGGAATATATGTTAATTACCTTTATCGAATTGATTTGGATACAAGCGTCAAACTGATTAGAGACGCAGGAGGTCTGGCATTCTTTGCCCATTGGTTCACAGAAATTGAAGATTGCGATGCATATTTGATGGAGAAATTATTAAAAGAAAACCGTATTGACGGCGCCGAAACTATTTACGGATTTTATGACAATATTAAAAAAGATTTTATAAAACAAAGAGAAATACTACAGTCTTTAATTAAAAAATATAATAGACTGGAAAGCGGTGGAGTAGACGCACATAATAAAAACCAAATAGAAGATTTTGCCAAAGACGAATGGTATGCTGGACTGACTATCGGAATGACAGAAAGAATATTATCCAGCGGTAAGGTTGATAAGAAATGGAGCTCTTTATGATTTATTATTTTCCTTATGATCAAGCTGTAGAAAAAAACAGATGTTTCCAAAAAATATGCCAAAAAAAATCAGAAAATTTAAATTTGAAAAATTGGCCAGAGATGAAATAGTGCAGGGGATTATCGGAGCCGGTAATAAACCCACACTCCGTACGTTGATGACCGACGAGTATATAGAAGAGCTTAAGAAAAAGATTCTGGAAGAAGCAATGGAGCTAAATAAAGCAAAAGAAAAGGAGGAGATTTTGGAGGAATTGGCAGACATAGAGGAAGTTACCGAAAATATTCTCAGAGCATTCGGGTTGAGAAAATACGAAATCCTGAAAATCCAGCGAAAGAAAAATGCCAAAAGAGGGTCGTTCAAGAAAAGACATTACGTGGAAAAAGTCGAAGTGGAAGATGGGAATGAATGGCTCGACTATTATCTTTCAAACCCCGATAAATATCCTGAAATTAAATAATTTAGCCTCTCTGGTTATCTTCGGTCGATTTAGTGGTAAAATTTTAGCGTGAAGTCTAAGTTTGCAGGTCTGCAAAAAAAATTTACTAATTGGCGAAAAAGTTTTGGTGTGGAAATAAATTCTCATCTGGCTTTGTACATTATATTGGTATTTATATTTATCACCGCCTTTTTTGTCAGAGTTTATAGGGTCGGGGATTTGATGTGGTTTTATTACGATCAAGGCAGGGACGCACTCAGGATTTGGGAATTTTGGCATCAGGGAAAACCATTTTTGGTTGGACCAGTCACCGGTTTGGCCGGAATATTTTTGGGACCATTCTATTATTATTTGATAGCCCCCTTTTATTTATTGGGGGGAGGGAATCCAGTATACCCGGCGGTATTTTTAGCATTTCTTTCGACAATCGCTCTGGCCCCCCTTTATATTTTGGGCTGGAAGATGCACTCCAGGGCGACGGGACTTATTGCCACTATTATCGTCGGATTTTCCTATTATCTTGTTCTTGCCGGGAGATGGTTAGCTAATCCCACACCAATTCTTTTAACCAGCATACTGCTTTTGTTTTCAATGTGGAGAATAAGTCTCGGAAAAAATAAATATTGGTGGCTAGTTATAACCTTACTTATCGGAATTTCGCTGCAGCTTGAGGCGGCTAGTGCGGTCTTTTATCTTCCGATGATTCTGATTTTCGCTGTTTGGCAAAGAAAAAACTTACCTAATGTCAAAACCGCTGTTGTTTTGGGAATTCTTTTTTTGGTTACACTTTTACCCCAAATTGTATTTGATTTTCGGCACGAACATATATTATTAAATAATTTCAAAAGAGTTTTATTAGAGGAAAAAAGTTTCAGGACACCTTTATACAGTGTTTTGGATACCCGTCTCAGGTATTTTTGGAATGTTTACAATTCAAAGATATTTCCCGGAAGAGAGGGTTATGCGAAACTTTTCACAACCGTATCTTTAATTGCGCTGATTTCTTCGTTTAAAAAAAAGAAAACGCCGTTAACGTTGCTAATAATTTTTCTAGGGATTCCAATGTTGGGTTACATCTTTTTCCAGGGTAATTTCGGAAATATTTATGACTATTACATGACTGGATATTTTTTACCGATGATGCTACTTCTATCTTTGGGTTTTGGAATTTTGTGGGAAGATAAGCTGGGAAAAATTGCAGTCACAGCTTTTTTTGTCTTATTTCTAATGATAAACGTTACGAATTTAAAGAATTATTTAATTGCCGGAGTTGATGGGCCCACACACATAACTCTGGGGAATGAGAAACAAGCGGTCAATTGGATCTTTGATGACGCTGGAAAAAAGAGATTGCAAGAGTTTAATGTTGAAACATATGTCCCGCCTGTTATCTCTCACTCATACGACTATCTTTATTTGTGGTTGGGTACCAAAAGGTGCGGAAAAGGTTTATGCGGACTGGTAAAAGATCGAAATACAGAGATTTTTTATGCCCTGTACGAAGTAGATCCACCTCACCCTGAAAGACTGGCAGAATGGTTGGGTAGATACGGGAATAGCACCATTATTGAAGAACAAGAAAAGTTTGGAGGAATTACTGTCGAGCGGAGAAAAAGAATTTAGGAAATATTCAAATTCCCCTGCTTACATCTTTTGGAGCCTACAAAATTTTTTATAGAAAATTTCAAGAAAACCCCGATATTTCTATCGGGGATGAATTGAACTTTTATATGTCATCCTCCTTAGTGGACGCTCCGCATTGAAATGCGGCGTGGATATCATCATTAAATTTTTCAATATATTCCGGTCGCATCAAAGTCGAGTTATTTCTAAAGGTTCTTAACAAAAAGTATTCTGTTATTGGCCTGTCGTCGGAAACTGCTTCTGCTCCATCGACAAATTTGCTGATAACCTCTCTGTCGCCCAAAATCCTTTCGCATATGCTTTCTATCGTAATAAGAGGAATGTTAATTTTTATCGTTCCATCTAAAAGTGTTTTGTTATTATCTGCATAAACTATTGGGTCTGTGAGTTTCACGGCAATTATTTTTTGATCAAAAGGGATGGGTTTTTCGCTTCCGATCAAATAGAAACCGCTAGTAATCACCGAGTTAATAGCAAGAACATTCGGAAACTCATCAATAAAACTTCTAAAAAGATGAGTAAAATCATCAACTGATGCACCGGTATAAAACCAGGCGACAAATAATCCGCCGTCGTTTAAAATTCTTTTACTATCGTGATAAAACTCTCTCGAATACAAAACCGTTGTTCCTGCTGCATTTACAGGGGGAGGAGGGTCAACCACGATAATGTCATATTTTTCCTTGGTTGTACGGGCATAATTTCTCCCATCGTCAATAAAAATTCTTCCGCGGGGATTAGTAAGTACTGTCTCAGCATCAGCGTGGAAAAGATGAAACATTTTGGGTACCGAGGGAACAAGATCTACTGCATCAACTGAGAGATTAGGATGAATAAGTGCCGAGCGGTAGGTCCCCCCCATACCAAAAGCAATAACAAGCATCTTTTGAGGATTCGGGTGTATCGAAATTGGCAAATGTGCCAGAAGCGTAGTATCCGGACCGGGAGAGGTTGTCTGAACTCCGTCGATAAGCAATGCTTTATCAGTTCCTCCTATTTGGCTATAACCCAAAACAGTTGCAACTTCATCTTCTAAGAACATTTCTTCATAGTTACCCCGTTCCCGAATCACTTGAATCCTTTGTTTGATTTTTGCACTTTGGAGAGTAAGGGGGTCCAACTTTATAAGCCAATAGGAAAATACAATTAGAATAGCTAAAGACACGACTGAAATTTTCTGTAAAGATCTAGAAATGATATTGTCACTTAAAGTAAGTATGAGTGCCAGTACAAAATTAAAAATTCCTAAAATAACAATTCCTTTTATTGTCCCAAAGATCGGTATGACCAAATAAGCGGCGGCAACAGAACCAAATATTGACCCGATAGTGTTCCCGGCATACGAAATCCCGACAGTCTCGCCGATTTTTTTCTTCTTGGAAAAATATTTAATAACAACAGGAAACGTCATACCCATTAAGAGGGTTCCCGGAATAATCGTTAAAAACACTTTTATCAGAGTGGGAATATTTATAAAGTTTGAATTTACGAGAATCGATGCAATTGCCGACAGTCCGATTCCTGCCTCAAATAATCCGAATATAAAAACAGGACTTTTACTCTTTTCAAATAAAAATTCAAATAAATAACTTCCTATTGCAATACCCAATAAATAAACACTTAAAACGCCGGCAAAAGCGTAAATAAAGGTTCCTGTGGATGGCGTCAAAAGCCGTGTCCACAAAACCTCGTAGCATAAGGAAATGAGGCCCGATGCTCCGAAAGCAACTAAAACAAGTCTGTCCTTATTCGTAAAATCTATTTTATCAACTAGTTTGGGGGGTGTTTCTTTTCGATACACCGGTACAAAAAATCTACTTTTCGAGAGTGTTACGATAACAATAGAAATGAGTATATTTATGCTTACGGATAAAATTAAGGATAGCTTCAAACCCAGAATTTCTATTAAGAAATAGGCAGTCAGTATGGTTCCAACTACTGCTCCGAGCGTATTTATTGCATAGAGGCGGCTTGTGGCAGAGACAAGTTTCTTGTCACGTTTGGCGAAAAAAGTAATTAATGTAGGCAAAGTGCCTCCCATTGCAACCGTCGCCGGCAAGATTGCTAAGGATGCGAGAATAAACTTATAAGCTAGCACGAGCTGTAATGAATTTGAAAAAAGTGAATGAGTACTCTTGTAAATATCTCTAATTGCGGGAAACATAAATAAAGTAGAAAAAGAAAAGATACCTATTAAAAACTCCAGGACTCCATAAACTAAAAGTAGGTTTTTCGCCCTGTCAGAAAATTTACCAATTAGATAACTCCCGAGTGCTAGTCCAGCCATGAATGACGCTAAAACCGCGACAGTAGAGTGAGTGGTGCTTCCGAAGATAACCAGTAGTTGACGAATCCAAACAACTTGGTAAACAAGACCTGTCCCACCGGATGCAAAGAATATGATGTACATTGTAAAGGTCAGGGTTTTATTTTTTTTCACCATACAAAGAATATCACAAAATCTAAACCAGCTATATCAGTTCATTGAATCAGTTCACGTTTGGTGTAAAAATAGATTATATCAACCGAAAAAAATGAAAATTAGATACGACCTAAGAAGGAATTGTCTTATTTTAATTATCTTAATTTTAGGACTATTTTTGAGACTTTATAAGGCACAAGAATTATTTTTATACGGCCACGATCATGATCTTGCCGGGTGGTTTGTTAGAGACGTAGTAGAAAACATGCACTTTCGTTTAATAGGCCAAGAAACTTCAACACAAGGAATTTTTATAGGGCCAGTTTACTACTATTTGTTGGTTCCTTTTTACCTTTTATCAGGAATGGACCCGATAGGAGGAGTTATTTTAGTGACGTTTTTGGGCCTTATTAGTATCTGGAGTGTTTACTGGATTTTTTCAAAAATTTTTGACAAAAACACTGGATTAATCGGTGCATTTATTTACGCTACTTCTTTCTATTTAGTTTTTAACGACAGGGAAGTTGTTCCGACAATGCCTGTAATACTATGGACTTTATGGCTTTTGTATGCTATCCACTTATTATTAAAAAGAAACATAGGGCGTGGACTTATCTTGTCGGGAATTTTAATCGGGTTAATTTGGAATTTAAATTTTGCTCTCATACTTACCGTTCCACTTTTGGTGGTTGCGCTCTTGTTGCAAGGGAAAAAGTTCGATAAGTTCGTAATTATTCCCGGTGCTTTAACCCTTTTAGGTACCTTACTACCCTTATTGCTTTTTGAAGTAAAACACGGATTTATCCAGACAAAGGCTTTTTTTGTCGCCCTCACAACTCCGCAGCGTGATATTTTTTCCGGTTCGGAAAAGTTGCAAAGAGTGATCCACCTCGCAAGCAAAAACATTTCGGGATTCCTGTGGGGTGATGTTGGGATAAATTACACTTGGGCGGCAATCACAATTCTTCTTATATTCTTATTCTTGACAATTAAGAAAATAATAAAAAGAGAGTGGATAATTCTGTTTTCCCTTTGGATCATCACCTACGTAGTATTTTTTTCTTTGTATTCAAAGGCGGTTTCCGAGTATTACCTAAACGGAATTACCGTTATTTGGATTACGCTACTCTCACTTTTCCTGTCTTATCTTTTTTCACTTAAAAAATATAAAATACTTGGGATCATATGCTTGAGTATTTTTCTTATATCTAATGTATATCGCATTTTAAGTGTACACGTAAATAAAAGTGGTTACGTCTATAGAAAAGAGCTGGTAAAAGAAATAAAAGCCGATGCCCGACTTCATAGTTATCCCTGTGTTGCGGTTTCTTATATTACAAATCCCGGATATGACTTAGGATATAGATACTTTTTCTACTTAGAAAATATGCATGTAAATAAACCTAATTCAGGAAGTCCAGTATATACTATTGTTTTTCCCCTTAACGAAAACCTTTTTCCGGCTGGTAAAACATTTGGCGCATTAGGATTAATTTATCCGGATTATGGAAAGTATGATGGCGGTCAAGTTACAATAAGCTGTTCCGGTGCGAATTCCAATTTAACAGATCCTATGTTCGGGTTCACAAAATAAAAATGAAAAAAATATTTTTGTCGGTTATTATCCCCTGTTATAACGAAAGCGAGAATCTTAAAAGAGGAGTTTTAACTCAGGTGTATGAATTTTTGAAAACTGAAAAATTTGACTGGGAAGTGCTGGTTTCTGATGACGGAAGTTCCGACGAGAGTAAAATTATTGTTAAAAAACAAATAAAAAACTGGAAGAATTTCAGATTCTTGGAAAATCCTCACGGTGGAAAACCATCCGCGCTTTGGTATGGAATAAAGAAAGCTGGGGGTAAGTTCGTTCTTTTTTCCGATATGGACCAGTCAACACCCATTGATCAACTGACAAAACTTCTTCCTTTTATTAGCGAAAAAGTTGGGGCAGTCATAGGTTCCAGAGGTTTAGTGCGTAAAAACTTCCCTTTATACCGCAAGATTGGCTCCATTGTTTTTATGGCAGTGAGAAAACTTTTTATTTTACCCGAGATAGACGATACCCAGTGCGGTTTTAAACTTTTCCAAACAAAAGTTGTTAAAAAAGTGTTTCCGATGCTGGAATTTTTCAGAAAAATGACTAAGGCTAAAGGCTGGACGGTAACAAGTTGGGATGTGGAACTTTTGCATATTATTAAGAAAATGGGGTATACAATTGAAGAAGTACCGGTTTTTTGGGAAGATATAGATATAAGCAAAGGTAAAGGAGGATCGTTAAAAAGATACCTTCGCGAATCCAAAGAAATGATAATCCAAATAACTAAAGTAAAATTAAATGATATACGGGGAATTTATGGACCTTAAGAAATTAATAAAACTCTGGCGGAAAGAAATATTTTTTGGTATTGGAATTTTTTCGCTTGCACTTATTCTTCGCCTAGCAAAAGTACTTTTCGATCAGCAACCGATATTCGGGGACGAGGCAATTTATATCCGTTGGGCGCAAATTATGCGTGCCGAGCCGACATTGAGGTTTATTCCGCTATCCGACGGTAAACAGCCTCTCTACATGTGGGCGATTATACCTTTGCTTAAATTAATTTCAAACCCTCTTTTTGCCGGAAGAATTATGTCAGTATTTACCGGAATGGGATCTTTAGTAGGGGTATTCGTTCTGACACAAATTCTTTTTCGCTCAACCAAAGCGTCTCTTTTGGCATCATTGGTTTATGCAATTTCGCCGTTTGTAGTCTTTTTTGACAGCATGGCGCTAGTCGACTCGATGCTGACAATGTTCGGAATTTGGACGCTGGTTTTTTCGGTACTAAGTGTTAAAGCATTACGCTTGGACTTTGCTATGATCGCCGGATTTTTCCTTGGTGGTGCTATGTTGACCAAGTCTCCGGCAGTATTTTTTAGCATCTTACTTCCCCTCGATCTTCTTTTCTTAAATTTAGCTAAGGATAAAGGCAAAAAAGCAATTATCTTGATTAAATTCTTAATCTTATTAATGGTCACTTATTTGATTGCATTCGGTTTATATAATATCCTCCGCCTCGGCCCCAACTTTCATCTGATTGCGTTAAGAAACCAAGACTATATTTTCCCTTTAAGTCATCTTTGGATAAATCCCAAAGATCCGTTTATTTTCCATATTAAAGAAATTTTCCAATGGCTTTGGATTTTAGGGCCATCGGTGCTGCCCCTTTTGGTAGCAATCGGAATTATATTGAGATTTAATAAATTCAAAAAAGAGATTTTTCTGCTTTCTTTCTGGATACTCTTACCACTTTTAGCCAATGCAATGTACGCCAAAGTTTTTACAGTACGCTACATTTTGTTTGTTCTGCCTTATCTTTTTATTTTTGTGGGGGTTTTATTTAAGAACGATCTGAAAAAATCTTTTATTACTCTTCTTTTGGCAATCTTTATAGTTCACGCTCTAATAATAGATTTAACCTTGATAACAAAAATTGAAGCAGCCCCTTTGCCCAGAAACGAAAGAAGCGGATACCTGGAAGAGTGGACGGCGGGCTATGGTATAAAGGAAACTGCCAAATATCTTGAGGAATATCACAAAGATAATCCCGACAAAAAAATAGTTGTCGGAACCGAAGGGTATTTTGGAACGTTACCCGATGGGCTTCAGATGTACTTAAGTCGTTTTCCTGAAATTACGGTAATAGGTGTGGGATTGGATTTGAACCAATTACCTTCCAGTCTAATCGAATCCAAAAAGGCGGGAAATAGCACATTTCTGGTTATAAACGATTCGAGACTTAGGGTGAACTACGAAGATTTGGATTTGAAAGTCGTCGCAGCTTATCCCAAAGCCTTTAGGAAAGTGGGTACCAAAGAGTATAATACACTCGGTCCCAGAGAAACGCTTTATCTTTTCGAAGTAATTGGAGATAAAAATACCGATAAAAAATGATTAAACACAGAATCATATATAACGATGCCTCGGACTGGTTATTCGATATAGTGAAAGCTAGTGGGGTTTACATCTGGGCCAAAAAAGGAGAAAAACTTCTGGATTTTACTTCCGGTTGGAATGTAACAAATTTGGGTTGGAACAATAACGAAATTGCTGAAGCTATGATTAAACAAATTAATGACAACGTCTATGCACCTATGGAAACTGCCGAAAATATACAATTACAGCTGGCGGAGTTGTTGACTGATAATCTACCAAAAGAATTAGACGCAGTGGGTAGAACAACAGGAGGAATGGAAGCAAATGAGGAAGCTATTAAAACGGCACGTGCATACACTAAAAGATCAAAGATTTTAGGTTTTCGTCACGCATATCATGGTCAATCTTTAACAATGATGTCAATAATTTTAGATGATAACGAAATGAGAGCTGTCGGGTCTCGTTTTGGAGAAATGTTAAAAATGGAGTTCCCCGCAACATACAAGTCAAATATGAAAGAAGATAATCTGTTAAAATATTTCGAAAGTAATCTGGAGGAAATATTGAATAAAGAGGATGTTGCCGCTTTGATAACAGAAGCGGGGATAATTACCGGTTGGGGATCTACATATGTGGCTCCAAAAGGATATTTAAAATTAGTTAGAAATTTAACGAGAAAATATAATACATTATTGATTTTAGATGAAGTGGGCACAGGATTTTCAAGATGTGGCGAGTTATTTGGAATGAATATCGAAGATGTTGTGCCTGATATAGCAACTTTTGCGAAAGGTTTTTCTAATGGCGCATCAGCTATAGGGGCAATGGTGACGACGAATAAAATAGCAGATAAAACATGGCCTTATACCAACTTGCAATCAACGTTTGGTTGGAACCTGGTTGGCTGTGCGGCTGCCAAAAAAAATTTGGAAATTCACTTAAGGGATAATATTTGGCAAAAATCAAAATCTGATGGCGAATATGTGAGAGATGTTCTAATCAGCGAAATCATGAAGTTGGAATACATCGGTGATGTTAGAGGTTTTGGGATGGAAATCGGAATTAGCTTTGTAAAAAACAAAGAAACCAAAGAAGCCGATATTGATTTAGCTCGGAAAGTAATGTATGAATGTAGAAAAAGGGGATTGTATATTCTTTATGGCGATGATGGAAATATTCAACTAATGCCACCCTTAATTATAAAACGACAAGATTTAGATTACGGTTTGAATATATTAATAGATACGGTAAAAACATTAAATTGATTACACACTTATTTAATATTTATTTAATTCCCACATCACTTTTTTCTCCCACACTCCATCTCTTGTGAAATAAATTTATTGCTTAAAAATTCTTAAGGTAGCATGCAATATTCATAAATTAGCTTCTGCGATTTTTTTTGTGCTAATATCAGTGGAATGGTAATCGGTATGTTTAGAAAATGGTGGTTTAAATGGCTCGTCGTCGGAATTTTAATAAGACTAATTTTGATGCCGATCACTGTTCATCCCGATCTTTGGGTATTTACTTCAGCAGGTTATTTTTCAGCCTACGAGGGACGCCTGAGTATTTACGAGGATCTTGCTAATTTAAGTACCAACGAGCCGAACCATCCGTTAATAAAGATTGCGGGTAATATTAACGACTATTTTATATATCCGCCATTAGCCTATTTTACTTTCGGTACCTTCCAAACTTTCCTGAAGCCGTTATTGGACCCTAATTTTATTCCCCAATACTGGAGTAATCCGGATTCTGTTTTTACCAATCCGTCCCTGCCCTGGCATTTGTTTTTATACAAACTTCCCTCACTTTTTATAGATATAGCTACAGCATTTTTATTAGCTGGTCTTTTTGAGAAACAATCAAGAAAAAAGTTAGCTTTTATTTTTTGGATGTTTAACCCGCTGACTGTTTACTCGACTTTTATGATGGGACAATTCGATATAATTCCGGTTTTATTTACTGTATTTGCTCTCGCTTTAGCCAAAAAGAAAAATTACTTTTGGGCGATATTATCACTGGGAGTCGCAGGAAGCTTTAAAATATATCCTCTTTTATTAATTCCGCCAATAGCTTTTTTGTCCGATAAGGATTTGTGGTCACGACTAAAATATCTGGTACTGGGATTTTTGCCTTTTTTAATAACAATCGCCTCATATATTTCCTCACCTGCCTTTAGACAGATGGTTTTATTTTCTTCCAAGAATCAAAAGATGCTCTTTTTGGGATTGCCTGTGTCGGGTGCAGAAGTTCTTTATCCATTTCTGATCATTTTGTTTTTAATATACTTTCACTCTCTTTATTCGAAGAAAACATTTGAATTATATGAATACTTTTTGATCATTCTTCTGACTATGTTTTCCGTTTCGAATTACCACCCACAATGGTTTTTGTGGATCACTCCCTTCTTAATAATTTACTTAATAAAATATAATTTTAAATACGCTCTTTTGGTAGTGTCCTTATTCGGAGTCTGGTTAGTTTTAACACTTTTATTTGAAAGTTCACTTTCATACGGTCTTTTTAATCCGATATTCCCTAAATTAAAAGACGCAAAGAGTTTTGCCGATGTATTTATTTCGTCTGATTTACTTTTTAAATTTAAAAGTATTATCAGAAGTATTTTTGCGGCCGTATCAATTTATATTTTTATATCCATCAATCAAAAGGAAGGAAACTATACCTCCTAAAGTATTTCCAATCACCGAACTATTTAGGTAGAATATTGAAGTAGTTATGGCAAAAAATCCGGATTTGAGTATAGTTATTCCCGCTTACAATGAAGAAAAGATTATTCAAAGTACTATAGCAAAAGTTATTTCCTATTTGAAGCGAAAAAGATTCGACTGGGAAATAATAGTTGGTGACGACGGAAGTAAGGATAGAACTTCCAAGATTGTTGGTAGTGTAAAAGACAAGAAGGTACGATTGGTCAGGCTGGTAAAAAACAGAGGCAAAGGCGCCGCATTGCGAGAAGGAATTTTAAACGCAACAGGAAAGTATATTATATTTATGGATGCAGATTTATCTGTTCCTCTTGAAAATATAGAAATATTTTTTAACACTCTCAATAAAGGAGCGGACTTGGCCATCGCCTCGAGGAGGGTTAAAGGTGCAAAGATTTTAATACACCAGCCTTGGTATAGGGAGACAATGGGAAGGGTATTTACTTTGTTAACACAATTGGTTACCGGGACCGATGTTGCGGATTTTACCTGCGGATTTAAGGGTTTCAAAAAAGAATCTGCCAAAAAAATTTTCCGCGCATCTTTAATCGACCGCTGGGCATATGATGCCGAGATTATTTTTTTGGCAAAAAAGTTTGGTTTAAAGATTAGGGAAATTCCGATTGTTTGGAAAAATAGGGAAGACACCAGGGTTCGGTTGAAAAGCGTGGTTTTGGAGACATTCCGAGACCTTCTTAAGATAAGGTGGAACGATTTATCGGGCAAGTATGAAAATTAGATTATTTTCCAAAGATAGATTTTTAGTACTCCTTCTTTTGATATTAGCTGTACCAACTTTTTCCTCTTTGCTCCGGCCGGGATTTTTCCCGATGCACGACGATATGCAGGCAATGAGACTTCTTCAGATCGATAAGTGCGTAAAAGATCTACAAATTCCATGCCGTTGGGTGCCGGATATGGGCTACGGTTACGGATACCCGCAGTTTAATTTTTACGCACCAATGCCGTACTACATCATGGAAGCATTTCACTTGGTTGGACTAGGATTTTTGGATAGCGTGAAGGCAGGATTTATTGCAAGCACGATTTTTGCGCTAGTAGGCATGTATCTCTTGGGTAGATTTTTATGGGGGAAGATGGGGGGGGCGGTAAGCTCTTTTCTATATATTTATGCACCGTACAGAGCAGTCGATTTTTATGTTAGGGGAGCGGTGGGGGAGCTTTGGGCATTAGCGTTTCTACCGTTTATTTTTTTATATTCTGCGAAAAGTCTAGAGGATGGAAAAAAATATAAAGTTTTATTTGCATTATCACTCGCCTCTCTCCTAACGTCGCACAATATTAGTGCTTTAATTTTTATTCCGATACTTCTTCTTTGGTTTATTTTTCTACTTTGGTATAAAAAAGACTCTACTTCTCTGAAACTAAAAGCAAAGGGTTTTAATTTTTTTACAGGGCTTTTTTGGGGGTTTGCAATTTCTGCCTTTTTCGTAATTCCAGCTTGGTTTGAAAAAAATTTTGTTCATATAGAATCACTTTTAGGTGGGTACTTTAACTATATAAACCATTTTGTCGGAGTCAGGCAGCTTCTTTTTGAAAACCAATGGGGTTATGGGACTAGTGAAGTTGGTCCATACGACGATATCCTGCTTTCCGTCGGACTAATACAATGGCTTTTACCTTTGGTTGTCTTAATTTTGCTTTTGATTCTTAAAAGGAAAAAGAGTTTTTTTCTCGTTTTATTTTTTACGTTGTTGGGATGGATAGCTCTTTTTATGGCGCACTCCCGCTCAAGTTTTATCTGGGATAAATTGTACTTTTTAGCTATCCTGCAATTTCCCTGGAGATTTTTAATAATTGCGACTTTTCTTTTTTCACTGGCTTCTGGAAGTGTATCGCTTTTATTTAAAAAAGTAACGGCAGGATACAAATTAACCTTTATTTTATTGATAGTTATCGGTTTTATGCTGTATCGGAGTAATTTTGTTCCAAGGATTTGGATTGACATTTCCGACTCCGAAAAATTTTCCGGCGATTCCTGGCAAAGGCAGCAGACAATAAGTATATTTGATTATCTGCCGATTTATGCAGAAAAACCTCCGGGGAGTGCGGCACCCAATAAACCGGTGGCAATTGAAGGCAGGGTAGGATCGATTGAAGGACAAAAGGGAACTGATTGGCAGATATGGAATGTAGAAATTGAGAGTGAAACTGCGATACTGCAACTACCTTTGTATTATTTTCCTAACTGGGAAGTTTTTGTTAACGGAGTTAAAACTCCAATTAACTACACTAACAAACTTGGTTTAATAACTTTTTTCCTAAATCAGGGGAGTCATGAAGTCAAGGCAGAGTTAAGAAATACTCCGGTTAGGGTAGCAGGGAATACCATAAGCATAGCAGGGGTTATAGCAGTACCAATTTACCTTAAAAAGAAGAAGAAAACATGAAAGACAAAATTGTGATTTTAATACTATTATTAGTTATTTTACCGTCGAGCTTTTACCTTTTAGGCCGTGGATATTTCAATATGCACGATGATCTTCAGGTAATGAGGGTTTATCAAATGGATAAATGTTTTGCCGACGGACAAATTCCCTGCCGCTGGTCCCCGGATATGGTTTACGGATACGGTCAAGCGATGTTTAATTTCTATAGCGCATTTCCTTATTATCTTGGAGCACTGATCAGACTCGCAACTCCCCTTTCGATTATGGCAACGGTAAAGACCCTTTTTCTTATCTCACTAGTTCTATCTGCAATCGGGATGTATTTGCTTGCCAAAGAATTTTGGGGAAAACTCGGAGGAATCCTTTCGGCGGTCTTATATTCCTATGCCCCTTATCACGCACTGGACATCTTTGTGAGAGGTGCTTTGTCAGAGAGCTTTGCCTTAAGCATCCTGCCTTTTTTGTGGCTTTCATTTTATCGGTTAGTGAAAAATCCAGGATATAAATATTTAGCTACTACTTCCATAGCCCTTTTTTTTCTATTGACGACCCATAATATTTCCAGTCTTATTTATGCTCCTTTTACAATCTTGTGGGTTTCGTTTTGGATAATAACCAGTAAAAATTGGAAAAGCGTCAAGTATATTTTTTTGTCGGGAATGTTGGGAGTCGGACTTTCTTCGTTTTTCCTTTTGCCTGCGATTTTTGAACAGTCTTTAATTCAAACGGAGTATTTGACCAGTGAGTATTCGGATTATCACGCCCACTTCGTTTCTTTAAAACAGCTGTTTCTTCAAAGAAGTTGGGGTTTCGGACCATCTATTTTCGGTCCATATGATGATCTGTCTTTTCAAATCGGCTGGCCACATTGGTGGTTAGCAGTGCTAACATCTTTCATCGCATTTTTCTGGATTTACAAAAGAAGATTTCTCCAAGCTCTGATAGTTTTCGGGCTACTATCGTTTTTTCTTTTATCTGCATTTTTGACTCACCCACGCTCTTTCTTTATTTGGGACGCTTTGCCACTACTGAAATTTGTTCAGTTTCCATGGAGATTTTTGAGTCTTGTCATTTTCTTTCTATCGTTCGCCTGCGGAACCTTAGCCAGACCAAACTGGTTTTTTAGAAAGGGTTTAATTATTTTCATAATAATATTAACAATAGGATTAAATTTAAAATTCTTTAAACCTTTTAATTTTTCGAGAGGAGCAAAAGATGTAGATAAGTTAACCGGAATTGGTTATGAGCTCCAGGAGAAAGCCGCGATTTTAGATTATTTGCCCAAAACCGCTAAGACCGCTCCTCCGGCATCCGCGCCTACAACACCCAAGCTTGTTTCCGGAGAAGGGATTATTAGCGGTTTCACAAAACAGACCAATAGGTTTAGTTTTGACGCCGATATTTATCAGGATGCGGAAGCAGTGATTCCTGTGATGTATTTTCCCGGTTGGATTACCATTCTTGATAACGAGAGGGTGAGTAGCGGGACATATGGGGCTCATGGAGTTATTAGCGTCAAAATTCCAAAAGGAAAGCATATCATAAGAGGTAGGTTTATTAATACCCCCATACGTTCTTTTGCCAATTCCATAACTGTTTTTTCCTTAGTATTACTTTTGTCCGGGATGATTCTTCGGGATAATCGCAAACTTAAAATATGAAACAGTATTTCAGAACTTATTTATTTCAGATTTTACTTTTAGTCTTTTCAGTTCCGGCTCTTTATTACTTAATAACTCCGGGATTCTACGAACCACACGATTTGCATCATCTTGCCGATATATACCAAATGGCGAGAGCAATCACTTCGAGTCAATTCCCGCCGCGCCTTGGCCCTGATTTTACCTTCGGATTCAGTTATCCCCTTTTCAATTTTTACTACGTACTTCCTTTCTATATTGGCAGTTTGTTTTATTTTCTTTTCGGAAGTCTGACGGCTAGCTTAAAATCCGTTTTTTTACTATCCTGCCTTCTATCGGTATTCGGAATGTATCTTTTTCTAAAGGAGTTTGTAGGAAAAGTAGCGAGTTTAGCGGGAGCCGTGCTTTTTTTGTACACTCCCTACAGGGCTGTACAACTCTACGTCCGAGGTGCAATCGGCGAAGCTTTGGCGTTGGCACTCCTTCCATATGTGGCACTTTTTATTATTAAAGTCCTAAAAAGACCAAAGCCTATTTATATTTTTTGCTCCGCCATAATGTTTTCTTCATTTATTCTTTCTCATAACTACTTCTTTGCATTAAGTACGCCATTTTTAATATTTTTATTTTTACTAATTTTTCCAGAGTCAGAAGATAAAAAAAACGCGGTGTCGGGATTGATAATTGCTGCAGTATTATCAATAGGCCTGACGGCATACTGGTGGTTGCCGGCCTTAATTGAGCAAGGTCTTGTTGCCTCGATAACCCCCTTTCCGTTAGTAGATCATTTCCCTTTTATTAAACAGTTAATACTCCCCAGTTGGGGATACGGAAGCAGCGTTTGGGGACCCGACGATCAGATTTCTTTTCAAATCGGTATTGTGAATCTTTTGGCGGTACTTGCATCGGTCGTCATTTTTATTTTTAAAAGAAGTTTGTTTAAAAATTCCAGAGTTTTTATTTGGGCAATCGGAGGATTTTTTATAAGTATTTTTTTTATGAATATACGCTCGCTGCCTATTTGGAAGATGTTGCCTTTCTATAATTTTATCCAATTTCCCTGGAGGCTTTTAAGTTTTACTGCATTTTTTTCTTCAATACTTTTAGCTTTGGTCATAGAGGCACTACCAAAAGCTAGAAAAGTTTTGTTTACTACTCTTACTTTGGCGATGGCGACCCTTTTGACTTACGGTTATTTCCGACCGAGTAAAATTGTTTACAAAAGTGATTCCGACTACTTAAATTATTTTTTCAGTGACCCGACTTATAGCGAAGATTATTTGCTACTGCCCAAATGGGTTGGTGTCAGGCCGACAAAAAAGCCCGATCACAAAGTAGAAGTTGAAAACGGAACTGTAGAAGAAATTAAAGAAATCACTCCAATTAAATGGTCCTCGAGAGTTTCATTGGATCAAAATTCAAAAGTTAAATTTAACACATATTATTTTCCAGGCTGGACGGCTTCGGTTGACGGGACCGCGGTGCAAATTACTTCCGGAGAACCTTACGGGCAGATTGAATTAAGTGTTTCTGAAGGTAAACACACGCTTGAATTTATATGGAAAGAGACGAAACTAAGAAGGGCAGCAGATATTATAAGCTTTATTTCTCTGGTCGCGACCTTTTTATTACTGACGGAAAAAGGAAAGGCCGTGTTCAGAAGATCATATGTTTAAATTTAAGCCGCTATCAAAAAGGGAAACTCGGTTAATATTATTTTTTTTTCTCCTTTTGGGTTTTTCAGTCAGAATCATTTTTGTACCTTACTGGGTAAAAATTGACGGAGACTTGCTTCTCTTTTCCGATTGGGGAATAAAATTCTGGCAGTATGGTACAAAAGACTTTTACTTTGTTAAAGATTGGCACTACGCGACCCCCAACTATCCTCCGATAATTTCTTTAGTATACGGAGCGAGTTACTGGCTCTTTGATCACAAGTTCTATTTAGCACAGCTGCATAACCTAATAAGAATTCCGCCAGCCGTATTTATTATTTATTTTTATCGAGAAGGTTATTGGCTACTTCTTAAAATGCCCTCAATATTGTCGGATCTCGGTATCGCAGCTATTATTTACAAGCTGGTTAAGGATTTTACTAAATCTTTCAAAGTGGCTTTTGCTGCATCTTTGTTTTATCTATTTAACCCCATTTCAATTTTTTTAAGCGGAGTTTGGGGACAGTCCGATAGTATGGTGTCACTTTTGGGTATGGGAGCATTTACCTTGCTGATCAGGGGAATGCCTGGAGCTTCAATCCTTTTTTACTTTAGCAGTCTCTATATAAAACCTAACTGGTTGATTTTTGCTCCGCTTTATCTTTTTATATTTTACAAGCTTCGTCCAAAGTTAAGGAGCTTGGTCATAGGAAGTGTTTCAACTATCGCACTTTTTGTCGTTTCTACCGCTCCTTTTGCGAAAGAAGGAATTCTACCCTTTTCCTGGTGGTTACTTAGGGAGAGGATAATTCCTACGGCAACGGTCGCCGGAAAACTTTCAGTCTCTGCTTTTAATTTCTACACCATTTTTTTTACTATCGACAAACACCCGGTCACGACTCAAGTTTTGGGTTTACCATTGGGAATGGCGGGGTGGATTTTGTTTCTGACGGTAAATTTGATAGTCATCTCCGGTCTTGTTAAAAAGAAGTTATCTGAACCCGACGTGGTTTATTCCCTTTTTACAATCGGATTTGCCGGGTTTTTGTTTTTGCCGAATATGCTGGAAAGATACTTTTTTCCCTCCTTCATTCCGATGATTATTCTGATATTTTCCCAACCGAGGTTGCTAACCTACGGTCTGATTATCAATATGTCGCTATTTATGAATATAGTCTGGGCGTTTTTCAGAAGAACCAAAGGCGAGATTAATGATTTTTTTACCGAAAATAACTTTTTAGTCATCAGGATTTTGTCGTCGTTAGTAGCACTGTCTTGGCTTTTCATTGTCACACGAGGGGAATTTCAAACAAAACATGTTACATCTCTGAAAAACAAGCTTCTCATGTTAAAATTTAGTCGTGGCTGAAGTAACTAATGAAGAAGAACATTTGGACCCAACCAGCGAGATATCGCTCACCGCAGTAAAGGAAAGGGCTGTCAAAGGAGTTGCTGTATTAACTGGAAGGACATTTGTTTTAAGTTTAATCTCTTTAGTAGCGACTGGATTTTTGACTGTTTTTTTGGAACCCAGCGAGTTCGGAGTTTTTTGGATCGTTTCGGCCGTAGTCAATTTCCTGGTTTATTTTTCAGATATCGGGCTTGCCGCTGCACTCATTCAGAAGAAAGAAAAATTAAAAAAAAGCGAACTAAATACAACTTTTTTAGTTCAGCAAAGTCTGGTTATATCGCTTTTAATCATTTTATATTTATCGACCCCCTTTTTAAAAAGATATTATTCGTTAAGTGACGAAGGGGAATTTTTATTTTATGCCCTTGGTGCCTCACTTTTTCTATCGTCCCTAAAGACAATCCCCTCGGTTTTAATGGAGAGGCGATTGGAATTCGGAAAACTGGTGATTCCCCAAGTCCTTGAAAATCTTGTCTATAACCTGGTCGCCGTTTTTTTGGCTTGGAGCGGGTTCGGAATCAGGAGCTTTACCTATTCGGTTCTTGCCAGGGGAATAGTTGGGCTTATCGTAATTTATATGCTAAGGCCGTGGTTTCCGGCTTTAAATTTTTCGAGAAAATCCCTCAGGAAGTTGCTAACATTTGGGATACCTTATCAGGTTAATACTTTTTTGGCCACGATTAAGGACGATGGCATGACCGCATATCTGGGCGGGATTTTGGGACCTACCGGAATCGGATTTTTGGGTTGGGCCCAAAAATGGGCCTACATGCCGCTTAGACTTTTCCTGGACCACGTTTTAAAGGTAACTTTCCCGGCGTTCTCCCGTATGCAGAATGATAAGAAAGAACTCGAATACGCCGTTACCAGATCAATCTTTTTTGTATGTTTTCTGGTTTTTCCAAGTGTTGCCGGTCTTATTATCCTGGCTCCGATTTTAATAAAAATTATCCCGCGCTACGAAAAATGGGAACCGGCTCTTTTTCCTTTAGCTTTGATAAGTATTAATACCCTGTTTGCGGCAGCAACCACGCAATTGACAAATTTACTCAATGCCATAGGAAAGATAAAAGTGACCTTTAAACTAATGGTGATGTGGACTGTCTTAACCTGGATATTCGTACCTTTTCTGACGATAAAATACGGGGTTAACGGGGCGGCTTTCGGATATGCAATGGTCGGAGCCAGTTCCATAATTGCTATTTATATAGTAAGAAAAATTATTAATTTTTCCCTTTACCGAAGTGTTTTTACACCCGCCGTTGCCGCCATAATAATGGCTTTGGTACTTTTACTATTTAAAGGATTCCTTCCAGTTAATATTACTTCCGTATGGCTTTTGGTGTTTGCAGGGACATTAGTTTATATGATATCCATGTACTTTTTGGTGGGTCCTTTAATACTCGCTGATGCTAAAAAAGGTATTCGGGCCGTTTTTTCAAGGAATTAATCGATACGGATGGGCGCTAATTGGGCTCGGGACCATTGCGTGGTCGGCAACAATGGTAAAAAGCGGGTTGGTTTATTCCTTTGGAATGGGTTTTTGGGGACCGAATGGTCACGATGGTGTGTGGCATATTTCTTTAGCCCAAGGGTTGGCACATGGATCTTTGAAAATGCTCATTTTTTCCGGGGAGAAAATAAAAAATTATCATATCGGATACGATCTTATTCTAGCAGCACTTCATAAACTAACCCTTCTTCCCATTCACACTTTATATTTTCAGATACTCCCACCCATACTTGCTATACTAGCCGGCTCGCTTTGCTATCTTTTTATTCTAAGGTGGACGCGCTCGACAAAGAGTGCTTTTTGGGCGACATTCTTTGTCTATTTCGGGGGAAATTGGGGTTGGGTTATTTCCTACCTAAGAAACCATGATTTAGCGGGCGAGTCGATGTTTTGGTCGCAGCAGTCCATATCGACACTTCTTAATCCGCCCTTTGCTTTGTCGCTTTTCCTCATCTTTTTAGGACTTAGATTTTTGCTATCCGGTATCGAAAACGAGAACAAAAAATCCCTGGTAATTTCGACTTTACTTTTCGGAATATTAGTTCAGATAAAAGTTTACGCCGGAGTACTTTGTTTGGGCGCGCTTTTCATTTCCGGAATTTGGCGAATGCTTCAAAAAAAAGGAACGTCGGCAATAAAGATGTTCACTGGCGTAATTTCGGTCTCGGTATTAGTGTTGGCACCTCTGACGACGAATACAAATAATATTTTGGTTTTTAAACCGTTTTGGTATTTGGAGACAATGATGACTTTTTCCGACCGCCTCAATTGGCCGAGATTCGGCGAAGCAATGATAAATTATCAACTTGCCGGAAACTGGATTAAGGGAATCCCAGCATATCTTATTGCACTATTTATTTTTTGGTTCGGTAACCTGGGTACGAGGGTTTTCAAAGAAGTTTTATTTATTCGCCACATTAAAAACCCCAGTAAGATGGATTTTATAACGGTATTTATTTTCTCTGTTATTGGAGGAGGTTTGGTACTGCCTTTACTTTTTATTCAAAATGGAACCGCCTGGAATACCATTCAGTTTATGTATTATTCCTTGATGTTTTCAGGAATCTTAGCCGGAATCAGTCTGGGAAACTTTTTGGAAAAAACTAAGTCTGGAGTAAGTCGATTTTTGGTCGGAGGGGTCGTATTTATACTGACTATTCCGACAACCATAGGAACGCTGAGACACTATTTACCTTCGAGACCGCCGGCAAAGATTTCGTTAGAAGAGCTTCAGGCATTGAAATTTTTAGCCAAAGAGGCCGATGGAGTTATTTTAACTTTACCTTTCGATAGGATAGCTGCTGATGCTGCCGCAGGAAATCCCCCGAGGCCTCTCTACTTATACGAATCAACTGCCTACGTTTCGGCTTTTACAGCTAAACCTGTTTTTATGGAAGACGAAGTAAATTTGGAAATAACCGGATTCGACTGGAGAGGAAGAAAAGAAAAAATTTTGGATTTTATTTCAACACCAAGCCAGGAAAAAGCTAAAGCTTTTCTAAAAAAAGAGGGAATAACTTATGTTTATTGGATAAAGGAAGGGAGGGGAAGAATCGATCAAAAGCAGGATGTGCTTCAGTCAATTTATGAAAACAGTGAAGTTCAAATTCTAAAAACAAAGTGAAACAACTTGTTCCGTATCAGGTTCACTTTGTTGCGGTAATAATCCCTCCTGCATGGTAAAATTTGAATGTGGGAAAGATTTCTGTAGTAATTAATACCCTAAACGAAGAGAAAAATCTTCCAAGAGCATTAGCTTCTGTAAAATACTTTGCGGATGAAATAGTGGTTTGTGACATGTACTCGGACGATAAGACAGTGGAAATTGCCAAAAATGCGGGTGCAAAAATTTATGAGCATGAGAAAACCGGGTATGTAGAACCGGCAAGAGACTATGCAATAGGAAAAGCTCAGAGAGATTGGGTTTTGATACTCGACGCCGATGAAGAAATTTCTTCATCACTCAAAACGGAGTTAAAAAGTATCACCGCCAAACCCAGTGCCGATTTTTATCGGCTACCCAGGAAGAACATAATTTTCGGTAAGTGGATTAAGCACTCTCGCTTCTGGCCTGACTACAACATTCGTTTTTTCCGGAAAGGTTATGTTGCCTGGAGTGAAATAATTCATTCCGTTCCGGAAACAAAAGGAAAAGGATTTGATTTGGAGGCAAAGGAAGAAAATGCCATTATCCATCATCATTATGAGACTATCGAACAATTTGTGGAGAGATTAAACCGCTACACTACGGAGCATGCCAAGTTACTGTCTAAGGAGGGATACAATTTTAACTGGACCGATCTTATACAAAAACCAACCAACGAATTTTTGGGCAGATATTTTCAGGGAGAAGGTTACAAGGACGGTTTGCACGGTCTTGCACTTTCCGGACTCCAAGCTTTCTCGGAGTTTGTAATGTACTTAAAGCTCTGGCAAATGCTAGGTTTCAAGGCAGACCATGTCGATATAGAGGAAACAGTCAATGAAATGAAGGAGATTGAGGCGGATTTGCATTATTGGCAATCCGATGCTCTTCTTAAAGAGGTGGGAGGATTGAAGCATCGTGTTAAGAGGAAATTCAGGCTTCCATGACAGCATCTTTCTATGAAGTGGTTTCGAAACACTTCATACAACTTACCGCTAAGCTTAAAAAAGAGCAGGCAGGCGAGGTTTGAAATAAGTTTTATGGAAAAGGTTTCAAATAAAGGTGTAAAAGGTAAAACTTCCGTAACGGTTATAGTTATTGCAAAAAACGAAGAAAAAAAAATAACTGACTGTCTAAAGTCGGCTAAATGGGCTAATGAAGTTTTGGTTATCGACACAGGCTCCAGTGACTCCACTCCTCTGTTAGCAAAAAAGTACGGGGCAAAAGTCTCGGTTTTTACAAAAGGGGGATATAGTGATTGGCGAAATAGGGGTAATGCCCTTGCAAATTTTGAGTGGGTTTTTTACGTAGATGCCGACGAACGTGTAACTCCGGAATTAAAAGAAGAAATCCTTGAAGTAATTGATTCCGATACAAAGACGAGTAAATATTCTGCCTATGCGATTCCGAGAAAAAATATTATTTTGGGAAAAGAATTAAGGCACGGTGGATGGTGGCCTGATTATGTAAAAAGGTTATATCTGAAAAATAAACTAAAAAGGTGGAGGGGAGAACTGCACGAGGAACCGGTTTTTGAAGGAGAACTTGGACATTTGAAAAATCCCCTAGTACATATAAAACACGATAATCTGTCCGAAATGGTTGATAAAACTAACATATGGTCGGAAATAGAAGCAAAACTGATGTTAGAGGCAAATCATCCGCAAATGAACCCCATTCGTTTTTTATCGGCAATGCACAGAGAATTTACTCTGAGAATGTTGAAACAAAGAGCCTTTTTAGACGGACCCGAAGGTATAATTTATGCTCTCTACCAAGTCTATAGCAGATTTATCACTTACGCAAAATTGTGGGAAATGCAAATACAAAGTCAAAATTCAAAGTAAATATGCACGCGGCAATTTATAATCCCTACCTGGATACTTTGGGTGGGGGCGAAAGATACACAATAAGTTTTGCTAAGGTTTTAAGTGATGTGGGTTATGATGTGGATGTTGAATGGAAGAATCCAAAAATTAAAAATAAATTAGAGGAACGTTTTGGAATTAAACTGCAGGGGATTAACTTCATTAACGACATAAAAAGAGGAGACGGTTATGACATATGTTTCTGGCTATCGGATGGGAGTATACCTCTTCTTCGCGCAAGGAAAAATTTTTTGCATTTCCAATTTCCTTTCAAGGACGTTAAAGGCGGGTCTTTGCTTAACAGGATGAAACTTTTTCGGGTAAGTAAAATTATTTGCAACTCGCGCTTTACAAAATCTTATATAGATAAAGAATACCAGTCAGATAGCCTAGTCATTTACCCTCCGGTAGATACCAAGTCTATTAGACCCAAAAGAAAGGAAAATATTATACTTTTTGTCGGTCGTTTTTCGCAGCTGACGCAAAGTAAAAATCAGCAAATATTGATTGACGCTTTTAAATCCTTTTACAAATCAGGCCCGACAGACTGGAGACTGATATTGGCAGGAGGAATCGAAGTCGGAGTTGATGATTATATGAAAAAATTGGTCAAATCTTCACGGAATTATCCGGTGGAAATTGTTAAAAGTCCGGGTTATGAGGAAATTAAAAATCTTTATGGTATATCAAAACTTTTCTGGTCTGCGGTTGGTTACGGTGTTGAAGAGGAAAAAGACCCCAAAAAAGTAGAGCACTTTGGGATAGCAGTAGTCGAAGCGATGAGGGCGGGTGCGGTACCTATTGTTTATAATGCGGGAGGCCATAAAGAAATCATCAAGGATGGGGATAATGGCTTTCTCTGGTCAACTAAAAGAGAATTAATTAAAAAAACTAAAGATCTGATTAAAGATTCTAAAAAACTGAAACTCTACTCCCGAAATGCAACAAAGGCGAGTCTTAAATACGGTTATGAAAGGTTTAGAAAAGAAATTCTACAGCTTGTCGAAAATTAGTATCGTTTTTTCCACCTGGAAGTATTTACCAGTTTTCGGAATACTTTTACTGGACTTAATATTTTTTTATCCGGTAATTTTTCAAAACAAAATTCCTCTTCCTGTTGATGCCTTGGTCGGTGCTCACGTTCCTTGGACCGAAGTTAAGTGGGAAGGTTTTCCTGCGGGCGTACCCATAAAAAACCAAGAAATTACCGATTCCATTTCCCAGTTTTTTCCTTGGAGGTCTTTAGTTGGAGAATTTTGGAGGGCGGGCAAACCGCCTTTATGGAATCAGTATATGTTATCCGGTGCTCCACTCTTGGCCAGCTGGCATTCGGCTAGTTTGTACCCGCTTAATGTTATCTATTTACTTTTTTCTGATACGAATTCATGGACGATTCTAATCTTTCTGCAAATTTTTTTGAGCGGGGTATTTATGTATATTTTTTTATATCATTTGAATCTATCAAAGCTAGCCTCATTTTTCGGTTCAATTGCTTTTTCTTTTTCAGGCTATATGATCGCATGGCTGGAATTTGCTACGGGTGGACATGCGGGTTTGTGGTTACCCCTTCTCTTATTTGTTGAATTGCAACTTTTCGAAACAAAGCAAATTAAATGGTTAATTTTTAGTTCTTTAGTATTTTTCTTTATTTTTACGGCCGGGGATTTTCAAGTCCCTTTCTATATAACGATTACTTATATTCTTTTTGGCCTATATCTTTCTTTCCGAAAAAGAAGCAACATTTCGCGTTTTAAAAATATTGGATTGCTTTTTTCGGGCTTATTTTTTGGACTATTACTTTCACTACCCCAACTTCTACCTACTATCGAATTGTATTTAAAATCTGTCAGAGTTGCCGATCCTTATATAAAGGAATATTTTTATGGGATAATGCATTGGGAAAAGATCGTAAATTTTATCTGGCCGGATTTCTTCGGGAATGTTGTTACCAGAAACTACTGGGGCAAGTTTGGTTATCACGAGTATCTATCCTTTGTCGGAACAGTAACTTTAGCATTTGTTATATTTAGTTTTTTTAGAAGGAAAGGGAGGATAGAAAATTTTTTTTGGATTTTACTTTTCATCTCTTTAGTATTTCTTTTCCCAACACCCTTTGCATTTTTACCTTATAAATTATCAATACCGGCACTTGGAACAAGTTCAGCGAGCAGAATCATTTTTTTGGTCGATTTTTGCTTGGCGACTCTAGGAGCATTCGGATTTAATAAATTCCAGGAAACTAACGATAAAAATATCTTAAAAACCTTCTTTTGCCTTTTAGTAATAAGTTTCGGTACGGTATTAGGGATCTTAGTCTCAATTTATCAGATGACGAATTCCACGCTAGTTCCGGAAATGGTCAAAAATTTGAAAGTAGCACTTAGAAATATGGTTCCTTCTACCTTAGTTTTACTGGTACTATGGATCGCATTTATTTTTTATATAAATTTCCCTATCAAAAGTAAAAACAAGACGTTAATAAAGTTTATCGACAAAAGCTTTATTCTGTTAATTATTTTAGTGACCTCGTTTGAACTGTTGCATTTCGCATGGAAAAACACACCTTTTTCAAATCGTGAGTTTGTTTTCCCAACGACAAGAATAATAGAGTTTTTACAGAAACAGCAAAAGCCGTTTAGAATTGCTGGGGGTATTCCCTTAAATCTATTTATGCCCTACCAGATAAATTCGGCGGAGGGTTATGACCCCTTATATCCTGCCAGAAATAGCGAATGGTACTCTTTAGTCAACTCAGATAGCTTAGATGCCTTAAGCGGCAGATATGGTTTAATTCATAGGTTTGACTCAAAACTTATTGACCAGGCAAACGTAAAATATGTAATTGATTATAAGAAAGACGCAAATAAGAATATGTCTGATACAGGCGCATATGAAGTGGGAATAGACCCTGAAAAATATAAGGAAGTTTATTCCGAAGGAAGAATCAAAGTTTTTGAAAACTTGGATGTGCTCCCCAGAATTTGGATCACAACAATTTACACGGTTGCCAAGGATAATAAGGAGTTGATGGCCAAACTAGTTAATAAATCGAACCCGGGAAAACATATTGTCTTAGAAAAAAAACCAGATATAGTACTTGAAGACAAAAATGTCAGTTATGAGCTAACGGATTTTAATCAAAAAATGAATAAAATTAGTTTTAATGTTGATGTGTCTGATGATGCTTTGCTTTTCTTATCCGAATCCTTTGACCAGGGATGGACTTTGAAAATTGATAATTCTAGTCAAGAAATATTACGAGCAAACTATATTTTCCAAGCTACCCCTATTACGAAAGGGAAACATTTTATACAATTCACTTATAGAACGCGGTCTTATTATTTTGGTTTGATCGTCTCGTTTATGTCTGTTTTATTTCTGGCTGGATTTATGACTTTTCGGAAACGTAGTTCAAATAGAAATTAAAGATGGTAAAAACTGATGAAAGAAAATTAGCCGAAGAACTTCACGAAAAGGTACCCGCCAATTGGTATTATCAGTCTTTGAAAGTAGACCCCTTGCAAAGATATTGGCATATGCGAAGATTTAAAGAGATAGGGAAATTAATAGAACCTGCCAGAGGAAAAGTTTTAGATGTTGGTAGCGCGGACGGCGTGTTTTCAAACGTAATTTTAAAAAAAAGCGGAGCTAAAGAATTAGTTGGATTAGAGGTATTGAAAAAATCCGTCGATTGGGCGAATAAGCATTGGAGGACAAATAAGAAAATGAAGTTTATGGTTGGTGATGCCCACGATTTGAATTTTAAATCCAATTCCTTTGATGCGGTTTTTTGTCTTGAAGTCTTAGAACATGTAAAAAATCCCACGAAAGTACTTAAAGAATTTAAAAGGGTAATGAAAAAAGGAGGATATGGCGTATTTTTGGTTCCATCGGATAACGACCTTTTTAAAATAATCTGGTATTTGTGGCTCCATTTTTATCCAAGGGGATGGGTTTGGAGAGATACGCACATCCAAACTTATAGAAACGATTTTCTACCCAAGATGTGTAAAAAGACAGGATTTAAGGTTGAAACCGAAAAGAAATTTTTATTGGGAATGTTGTACGTTGTAAAAGTAAGAAAGATTTAGAATGAAAAAAAATTTAAGTAAGGATTTTACGGTATCGGTGATTATTCCGAATTATAACGGCTTTGAACTTCTGGAGAAGAATTTACCCAAGGTTATTAGTGCATTTCATAATACTAAAAATAAAATCACTCAAATTATAATCATCGATGATGGCTCGACCGATAATAGCATCAAACTGATTAAGGAGAAATTTAAGGAGGTCACTCTCGTTAGGCATAAAATTAATAGGGGATTTATTGCCAGTGTAAATACTGGTGCAAGGACGGCATCGGGAGAGCTGTTGGCGCTACTTAATAACGACGTTGCACCCAGTGAGAACTTCCTGGAGTCGGTAAATTTAGTCTTTGAAAATCCAAAGGTCTTTGCAGTTTCGCTGCACGAAAAGGGTTATGCCTGGGCAAAGGGTTATTTTAAAGATGGTTTTATAGTCCATGCATCCGGCAGAGAAACTGATCAAGTTCGTGAAACGTTTTGGGTTAGTGGCGGGACTGGAGTTTTCAGAAGGGAATATTGGATGAAATTGGGGGGAATGGATGAAAAGTTGTTAAGTCCTTTTTATTGGGAAGATGTAGATATTTCATATCGGGCAATGAAACGAGGATGGGTGAACCTTTGGGACCCGGAGGCTAAAGTAGTCCATGAGCATGAATCAACAGTTAAGAACATCGACAAAGTTTACAGAACAAGAATACAGGAAAGAAACCAGCTTATTTTTATTTGGAAGAATTTAACCTCGGGTAATTTAATCAAGAAACATATTTTAGGTTTAGTTTCCAGATTATCCGGACACCCAAAATATTTTATAATCGTTGCGATGGCTCTAGGTAAGATTAGATTGATATTGAAAGCCAGAAGAAGAGAATTAAAGGAGTCTAAAGTCTCAGACGAGGCAATTTTAGGTAAATTTTGAAGAAATTGTCTATAATTCTAATGGACAACTATGAATAATAAAATTAAATTTATATTCTTTGATGTCGGAGGAGTTTTTTGCGACACAGAACTCATATACGATGAACTTTCTTTAAAGTTTGGAAGAAATAGGGATCATATGAAAGCATCGCATGTCAAATATGTAAACCTGGCATGCCTGGGGGGTCTTTCCGTGCACGATGTTTGGGATTTAATCAGGGAAGATTTGGAAATAAATCCTAAAGACAACTTCAATTTTTTAGAATTTTCTACAGATAAACTTATCCCGATACCGTTAGCCCATGAATTAGCAAAAGAGTTAGCCCACAGTTATAAGATTGGACTTATTACCGACGTAGAGCGCGATGTGTTTGAAAAAAGTCTGGAAAAGGGAAATGTTCCTGATATAAACTACTCGGCTATCATAAAGTCTTCTGACCATAAAATTATTAAACCTGATGTTAGAATTTATCAGATTGCAGAGGAAAAATCCGGTGCGACAGGACCCGAGATATTATATGTGGAGGATGTAGCAGAAAATGTGGAAGCCGCACAAAAATTCGGATGGAAGGCAGTAAGGTTCTTGACTAACGATCCGGAAGCTTCAATTAAACAAATCAAAAGTATATTATCCGGATAAAAGTGTTTAAAAAAAAGATAAACTTGTATCTTTTGATAACCCTTTTGTTAGCAGGTTTATTAAGAATTTGGAAATTAAATAAGGTTCCTGTTTCCTTATTTGCGGACGAATTAGACGTTGGATATCAAGCTTATTCGATTATTCACACGGGCCGGGATTACTTTGGCAATCTCTTACCTCTTCATTTTCACTCTTATGCGGATTTTCGCGCACCTTTTTATATTTATTCTGCAATTCCGACTGTCGCGATATCCGGAATTTCTGCCTGGGGAGTCCGTCTTCCTGCAGCCATATTTGGGACTTTAGGTGTTTTGGGAATATATTTACTGGTTGAAGAAATTTTAAAAATTGAAAAATTTAAAGCAATCAACGGCCGGAAATTGGCATTTGTTTCGGCTTTAGTATTAACTTTTTCCCCCTGGCACATTCAATATTCCCGCGCAGCATTTGAGGTTACAGAGCTATTGTTTTTTTACCTTATCGGCTTTTATTTTTTCTTTAAGTTTTTACGATCCAGAAAATATCTATGGGCATCGGTTCTGTCTTTTTCAATTACTCCCTGGATTTATTCAACGGCAAAGCTTTTTACATCTTTGATTTTTATATTCCTTTTTTTAGCTTGGCGAAAAGACTTAATTAAGTTGTCTATGAGACAGAAATTGAATACAATAATTATCGCAGGAGTTTTGTGGCTTCCTTTGTTATATGCAAACCTTTTCGGAGGAGCATCCTTTCGGTTTAACTACATTAGCATTTTTACGAATCCTACAACACCCGGTGAAGTTCAAAACCTAAGACTTAATGACGCTCGGGTAAGAGAAAGATATGGAGGAGGTATCTTACAAAAAGTGGCAAGCCGGCTGATCCATAATAAATATCTATTCTGGAGTGAAAGGATTGTCGATAATTATTTTAAAACCGCCTCATCCGAGTTTCTTTTCGTAGAAGGCGATCCGAATTTACGGCATTCGATAAACAAAATCGGACAATTTTATAAAATCGAGGCAATCGCACTAATTTTGGGAGCGATTTTCTTTTTCGTATCAAAAACTGGGAGAAAATTAAAATTACTGATTTCCTTCTGGATATTCGCTGGTATTTTTCCTTCAGCTCTGACGCGCGATGGGGGAAACCACGCAACTCGTCTAATTTTAATTCTCCCGCCTTTGATATTTTTGATTTCGTTTGGAATTATCGACTCTATAGATAAGCTTAAAGGGAAGTTGAAATATATTATTGTAGTGCTTTATTTAGGGTTTTGGCTTTTGGATTTCGGTCTTTACCAACACCTTTACTGGATTCACAATCCCTGGTATAGCGAACGATCTTGGCACGCCGGCTATAAAGAGGCAGTATTGGCAGCTAAAAAATTTGAAGACGATTACGGAAAGATAATATTTTCCAACGCCAGCGACGACCCGCGAATCTTTTTAGCATCTTATTATCCTTATTACCCCCAGCTTTGGCAAAATGGAATGTTAGAAGAAACAGTTCCAGGTTTCGGAAACATAGAGCATATGGGTAAATTCTACTTTGGACAGGTTGACGGTGAGATTGGCATAGATAAAATTTCTGATTTCTTAGCTATGGATACCTTATATATCGCTGCGTCCAGAGAAATTCAAGGGAATTTAATAAGGGATCCAGGTAAAGTTCCGCAAGGGCTTAAACTCGTTGAATCAGTTTCTTATCCTTCTGGAGAACCCGCTTTTTATCTTTTCGAGCGAAGCGAGAAATGACAAGACTTACTTATTTTTTTGAACGCATTGAGAAATAATATGCTTTGCTTACGCTTTTATTAAGAAATGATCTATAATTTCTTAATATGCACACCCTTTCCGTTATAGTTCCCTTTTTCAACGAAGTAGAGAATTTACCAATTTTACATAAAGAATTAGTAGAGGTTTTGAAAAAGTTAGGTATTGAAAGCGAAATTGTCTATGTCAACGATGGGAGTTCCGATGATTCCCTAAATGTTTTGAAAAAAGAAGTCGGCAGGACCAAAGGTAGTATACCGACAAAAGTAATTGAATTTAAAAAGAATTTTGGCCAGACCGCGGCTGTAGTTGCCGGGATAGACAACGTAGATGGAAAATATGTTTCTTTTCTTGATGCAGATTTGCAAAATGATCCTCATGATATTCCGAGGTTTATGCAAAAATTGAATGAAGGGTATGACGCAGTATTCGGCTGGAGAAAAGAAAGAAAAGATACAAACTTAAGAAGTTTTTTATCAAGGATGGCAAATACTATAATTAATGTCGTGTTTGCCTATCCTTATCATGACGTCGGTTGTTCGGCAAGAATAGTAAAAAAAGAATATTTAAACAATTTACAACTTTACGGAGAACTTCACAGGATAATGCCTGTTCTTATTTATTTAAAAGGTGCCAAGATTGGAGAGATTGTTGTCACTCATAGGGCAAGAAAGGCGGGTAAGTCAAAATACGGTTTCGAAAGAATAGTTAAGACGATAATTGATATTATTACTGTAAAGTTTTTGACTTCCTATGGGACCAGACCGGCTTATGTATTTGGTTCTTTTGGTTTAGTCAGTTTGTTTATAAGCGGCACAGCGCTACTGGGTTCGGCTTACAAAAAGATTTTTTTAGGAGTGTTTGTCCATACAGACCCTCTTTTCATGATTGCCATATTTTTTGGATTAGTCGGAATACAGTTTGTTTTGATGGGACTTCTTGCCGAACTCCAAGTCCGTACCTACTTCGAATCGCAAAAAAAATCTATTTATGAAATTAAGACTGTCAGTAAACTTTAATGTGTGGGATAGCAGGTTATGTGGATTTTGAAGGTGAGACCGACCCAAAAGTATTGGGTAGAATGACTGACTCGATCGCTTATCGCGGGCCGGACTCTTCAGGAAAATACTTCAATAAAGATAAATCAGTCGGGCTGGGCATTAGGAGATTGAGTATCATTGATTTAGCAACAGGTGACCAGCCGATAAAAAATGAGGACGGGAACGTTGTTGTCGTTTACAACGGCGAGATTTATGGTTATAAAAATCTTCGCGACGATCTTATCAAAAACGGACATAAGTTAAAAACAAAAAGCGACACCGAAACGCTGGTGCATTTATATGAGCAATACGGCGAAAAAATGGCGGGTATGTTAAACGGTATGTTTGCATTCGTGATTTGGGACGAAAAAAATCAAAAGCTTTTCATTGCAAAAGACAGATACGGAATTAAACCGTTGTATTATACCGTAGTCGGCAAAAAGTTGATTTTTGGTTCCGAACCCAAATCAATTTTGAGTAACTCCGGATTTAAAAAAGCTGTCTCCGACGAAGGTCTGAGTTCATATTTTTATTTAGGGTACACCCTAGGTGAAAAGTCGATCTACAGGAATATTTTTAAATTACTTCCCGGTCACTATTTGACTTTCGATAAGTGGGGGTTGAAAGTCCAAAGCTATTTTGAGCTAGGACAAAATAAAGAACTAGAAAATGCTAATTTGGATTCGCTTTTGGAAAAGTCAGTCCAAACTCAATTAATTTCTGATGTTCCGGTTGGTGTTTTTCTAAGCGGAGGATTAGATTCAAGCTTAATAGCTTACTATATTTCGAAGTTTAAAAAACTAAAATCCTTTTCAATCGGGTTTAAGGAGGAAGGATATGATGAATCCTTCCATGCCCACTATGTAGCGAAAAAAATAGGGACGGAACACTATAGCGAAGAATATTCACCTGAAGATGTTATCGATTCTTTTAATCAAATTACCTCAAGACTGGATGAACCATTTGCGGACGCGTCTTTGTTTCCTACATTCAAAGTCAGTAAGCTTGCCAGGCAATATGTAAAGGTTGTTTTATCTGGCGACGGTGGAGATGAGCTTTTCGGTGGTTATCCGACATATCAAGCGCACTTGTTTAAAAATTACGTGGATAAACTTTACTTTCTTAACGGCGATACGCTTTTAAGTTTCCTGAATTTTACTCCGGATTTTTTGCTTAATCTTTTGCCGGTATCGTTTAAAGACTATCCGAAAAAAAAATTGGCTAAAATTGTCCTTAATGGATTGAAAATAAAAGATTCGGATCAGAGGCACTTTTACTGGATGAGAACTTTTTTCTTGGGCGAAGAGCGTATTTACCAGAAGGACCATAATAAAAGCGAATTAAAATTAAGCTTAAGTTATAAACTTGATGATACGCATATAAATGTCGGACAGTTGATTGATTTCCATTCTTATTTGCCGGATGATTTTTTCTTTAAAGTCGATAGAGCCTCCATGTATAACTCTCTCGAGGTAAGGGTTCCATTTATGGATAATAATGTAGTTGACTATGCCTTTTCCACAAAAAAAACACACCTTAATTTACTTAAAACAAAAATTCAATTGAGATCTTTGCTTAAAGAAAAACTGCCCGAAATAGCAAAAAGACCAAAAAAAGGCTTTGGTATACCTTTGGAAATCTGGCTTAAGGGGGATCTGAAGGAGCTGGGAAAGGCAGCGATTTCCAACGAAAAAATGTATGAATATGTAAATGAAAAAAAGATCAAAAAACTGTGGGATGATCATCAAAGCGGGGAGAAGAATAACTCGGGAAATTTGTGGCTTCTGATTATGTTTTCTGGATGGCTCAAAAATTGGAGTTGATCTGGTTGTCAGCTCTTCTTTGAGTTAAAATTAGACAGTGACGTCAAAGAATTTCAAAAATAAAGCCCTTTTTCTTTTGGTTATATTTTGTTTTACGGTGGGGATTTTTTTGAGAGTTTGGAAAATTAATCGAGTGCCTCCCGAGCTCTTCGGCGATGAACTAGACGTCGGACTCCAGGCTTATTCTATAGCTACAACAGGCAAAGATTATTTAGGAAATAAACTGCCTGTAATGTTTCACTCCTTCTCAGAATATCGTCTGCCCATGCAGCTTTATTTTGACGTCCCCTTCGTGAAGTTATTCGGTTTAAACGAAATCGGAGTAAGAAGCCCCTCGGTTTTTATGGGTTTTTTGAGTTTAATTTTCATTTACTTACTAGCTAAGGAAATTTTCACTAAAAGGTTGGCTTTAATAACGACCGTTTTTTTAATGATTTCACCATGGCATTTTAATTTTTCCCGTCAGGCTAATGACGCAGGCATTTTACTTCCTTTTTTATTAGCCGGGACGTGGTTATTTATAAAAGGTCTCAAAAATTACAAGTATTTATTTGCCTCAGTCGTAACGTTTGCCTTGAGTATTTATTCATACACAATTGCCACCGCTTTTACCCCGCTTTATTTTCTGTCTTTGGTAATAATTTTCAGAAAGGAATTGCAAAAATACCCCTTCACAAAGCTTTTTTGGATCGGAATCGTGGGTCTTTTGTTAATCTTTCCTTACATTAACTTCACGCTTAAAGGTATTTCAACCCAACGCTTTTCCTATATAAGCTCTATTTCGGAAGATAAACTTATGGAAGAAATAGTTGCGAAAAGGAGATGGTCAAAGTCATTTTTAACAAGAGCGCTATATAACAAAATTACCGTGGGAACGGAAATAGTGTTTAAAAATTATTCCAGAAGTATGTCTTTTAACTTTCTTTTTACCGAGGGGGATCCTAATATGCGACAGGGAATAGAGGGTTTTGGACAGTTTTATCATTATGATGCCGTACTGATATTTTTGGGTCTAATTTATTCCTTTTGGAATATAAGGAAGGGTTCTAAAAACACTAAATTCTATTTATTAATATTTCTTTGGCTACTCTTTTCACCTTTACCTTCCGCTCTGACAAAAGACGGCGGTTACCACGCCTCGCGTCTTATTTTAATGCTTCCACCTTTAATTTTACTTTCGGCGTTGGGATTTCAATCACTGATCAAAAGTGCAACTAAGATTAAAATGAAAGCATTATTCGGGGTTTTTATCATCTTCATGCTTTTGGACTTTACCAGGTTTGTCCACAGGTATTTTACTATTTGGCCTAAAGAGGGCTGGCGATTTTGGCAGACCGGTTTTAAGGAAACTTTAGCTTTTGTAAAATCTCAGGACAACAAATATCAAAGAATATTTTTAAACAATACCTACGAACCGATGCTGCCGCGTTTCCTTTTTTGGTATGGGTACGACATGGATCTTTTCCAAAAACAATTTGTGAAAGATGTACCCACAGAGAATATTTACCCCGGGTTTAACGGTTTTAAGCTTGGGGATAAATATTATTTTGGAGAAATCCTGAAGCCGGTAGAGGGGTTGGCCAATAATGACAATTTGATCATAGCTTCCGGAGAAAAAGATATAACAAATCCCGCTATTTTTGATAACGGAGGACTTGAGCTGCTTGAGGTTGTCTCTTCGCCAACCAAAATTCCAATTTTTTATGTATTTACAACCAAACAAACACCCTGAATAAATTAAGTGAAAGATAAAATACTATTATTTTTGATTATCATATCAGCACTTACCTTAAGAGTGGTTGGGATTTCAAAGTATCCGGTTGGATTGACGCAGGACGAAGCCGCCCAGGGATATGATACCTATTCACTACTCTTAACTGCTAAAGATCAGTGGGGAAACAGTTTTCCGTTGACTTTTAGATCATTGGGTGATTTTAAGCTTCCTCTTTATACCTATTTGAGCATACCTTCCGTAGCTGCCTTCGGATTAAACGAGTTTGCAGTAAGACTTCCGAACGCGCTACTTGCCACAGTTTCCGTTTTAGTAACTTATTTAATGGTGAATAAATTGACGGGTAAAAAACAATTAGCTCTCTTGTCAGCATTATTATTCTCTATTTCTCCCTGGCACATAGCATTATCTAGAGGTGCTTTTGAAGCCAACTTAACTACTCTATTAATACCGATCGGAATCCTGGCTTTTTATAAGGGTTTAGAAAAACCGAAGTGGATGATTTTAGCGGCGTTATTGTTTGGCTTGAATTTATTTTCCTATCACTCAGCAAGATTATTTACTCCATTGATTTTATTCTCTTTAATTGTGCTTAATTTCAGAGTATTGGCAAAAGATTTCTGGAATAAATATAAGGTTGCAGTATTGATGTTTGCTATATTTTTATTTGCCGCAGCTGGCTCGAACTTTACGGGAGCACAAAAAAGAGGTTTAGATGTTAGCATCATAAACCCTACGGATAAGTGGCAGGCCGTTTCAGACAGGCGTTATGAGGCGGTTATGCATAATTTGCCGGATAAGATCGCAAGGATATATTCTAATAAAGGATCATATTTAGTATATCAATTCGCGAATAATTATTTTACCTACCTGTCTCCAACCTCCCTCTTTACACAGGGAGTTGGGGGGTGGGATAACGGTATGATTCCGGGGCGGGGTGTACTTTACTTAATTGAAGTGGTGTTCGTGATAGCATCTTTAATTTATTTTATTAATGGTAAGGCTTCACAAGGATTAAATATTATATTTATTTGGTTTTTCTTATCTCCAATTCCGGCCGCCTTGTCGAAAGGAAGCGGATTTGCAGGAACAAGAGGCGCCGTAATGATGCCTGCTTTACAAATTATATCGGCGTATGGTCTTTATGTTATTTTAAGAAAAATCAAAGAAAAAGTTGGATCCAATGTTTACAATTTGTCGGCATTTATTATTTCTATCCTGCTAATATTTTCTTTGACTTCATTTTTAGAAGATTATTATTATCACGCACCCTTTAAAGGTGCTTCATCAATGCAGTATGGTAGGAAGGAAATTGTCGAATTTACTGCTGGTGTGGAAAATAACTACGATGAAATTTTTATAAGCAGAACTATCTCATCACCCAATATTTGGTTTGAGTTTTATAGAAAGTGGGATCCAAGTCAAGTCCAATTGGCTTCAAAACAATGGTTGGTTTATGAAAAATTGGGGGTTCCGTATTTAGACCAACTGGACGGTTATAAACTTGGGAAATATGTATTCGGGAGTATTCACTTTGATGAAATGAAAAACAGTAAGAACATTTTGATAGTCGGAAAACCAGAAGAATTCAAAAGCGGTGTGGCTCCCTTAAAAATATTTTATCTTCCTGATAAAACTCCGGCATTTTACGCAGTCGAGGACAAAAACATATAAATGGCGTATTTATTTTTGATCTTCTCTAATCTAACTAGTTATTGGTTATGGAAAATTGTTTTGACAGATTGGCTATTGGGATTATTTATAATTCTGACGACCCTTCTCTTATTCATCGAAGTTAATGACCTCCCCCCCGCCTTGAAAGGCGGGTTTTCTCTAAGGAGGATGACATATAAAAGTTCAAATCATCCACGGGTTGAAGCCCGTGGATTTCTTGAAATTTTCTATAAAAAAGAATACAAGTTTCCGATAAGCTTGTCTAAGTTTTTTATAATTTTTATTTTAGTCTGTGTCTTTTTACAGACGAAAGGAAGTACTAAAGTAAGCTTGACGGACATAAGTAACGACGACAGAAGATTAATCGATATGAGGTTGAAAGAGTACCCACCGATCTATATAAAAATAGGCCAAAAGAAGGTTTGGTTACCTATTGCCCACTGGTTTGAAGAGAGAAAAGAATCAATTGCGTTCTTTCGATTAAGTAAAAATTTTTCTGAAGTTATTGACCCAAATCTCTATTTTTTTGCGAACCACCCAAGGGAAAGAGTAGGAATTAAAGAAATTGAAAAGTTTTCATTCATGCTATTGCCAGTTTTTATTTATGGAGCGCTTAAGATCTCTGAAAAAAAGGATAAATGGCTGTGGATCATAAGTTTTGCCGTCCCCTTGGCGGCTACTTCAGTGATTGGTAACTATAATTCCTTAGGTCCAGTGTCTTTGTATCCGTTTTTTGTTGTAACCCTGACTAGGGGGTTGACCGAGGCATTCTTTAAACTTAAATCTAAAAAACTCTCTCAACAAAACCTCTTAGTTTCAGCGCTTCTGATTATTTATTTTTTAACATTGATACATTAATTTTATGGAAATATTATATAAAAAAAACTTCTTATACATAGCAGGTTTAATATTGGTTTTTATTTTAGGAATTTTTGTTTATTTCTATAAGCTTGATAAAATTCCCTCAGGTTTTTATATAGACGAAGCCTTACCGGGTTATAATGCGTATTCGATTCTAAAAACAGGAAAAGATGAATATGGAAAGTTTTTTCCAATAGCTTTTAGGTTCTATGGCTCTTACAATCCACCCCTTTATACATATTTAACAATTCCCTCTATTGCTCTTTTTGGTTTAAATATTTATGCGGTACGCTTTCCTTCAGTTCTTTTCGGACTATTGTCGGCACTAGTTTTTTATTTAATGCTTAAAAAATCGGAACTTGTTAAAAATAAATTAACTTTACTATTAGGATTTTTGTTATTTTTAATCTCCCCGTGGAATCTTTTGTATAGCAGGGTCGGCTACGAAGTAAGTTTGGGTTTACTTCTTTTTTCCATCGGTGTTTTAGGTATGCGGTTAGGCTTAACAAAAAGAAGCTGGTTTATAATAGGCTTACTAGCTTCATCCTTATCAACCTACGCCGCCTATACTGAAAGATTTTTAGCACCGCTCGTAATTGCCGCTTATTTACTAATTTACAGAAGAATATTTTTTGATAAATCTCGCAGAGGCCACACCGTTTCGGCACTTGTTTTAACGTTATTTACTCAAATCCCTAACTTATATCTCATGACGACGCCGGCCTTTTTTCCAAAGGCTGAAGAGTCGTTTATATCGCTCGTTATTGCTCAATCCGTAAATTTTAATAAGATGATTCCGTTTTGGACTGCCTTTTTAGTGAATTTTATAAAAGAATTTATCTCTCACTACTTAGCGTATTTTTCCCCGAGAAGTTTATTTTTTCTACCCGACCCTGATCTTCAACGTTCCATTCCCGAGCTGTCGGTTTTATATTTTTGGATGGTGATTCCTTATTTTTATGGAATTTACTGGTTATATAAAAACAGAAGCAGAAAATATGCAAAATTTTTAACAGTGATATTATTGCTTGCGCCTATTCCTGCTTCCTTAACTAAAGATCCTTTTTCAACTCATCGGGCTTTGCCTTTGCTTTTTCCTATGATGTTAGTTATTGCCCACGGACTGGATGATCTGGTTGACAAACTTTCTCGTGTCATGAGGATATGTATCATAACTTCTCTAATCTTAGTTTCTTTGCTTTCCTTGTGGAGAAGTTATTTTGTGCTATTGGCCAACGAGCGTGCCGTTTACTGGGGTTATGGGGTTGAGAGTTTGGCGACTGAAATTAAAAAAAATCCAGAAAAATATTTCGTTATAGATCAGTCAAGGATTAAACCGCCGTATATTCAGCTTGCGTTTTTTTTAAAATATTCCCCGCAGGAGTTTCAAAAATTAAGACCGGATGTTGTGAAAAATTATTATTCCAATCTTCAATTCGATAACCATTATACATTCGCAAATATAGAAACCAGAAGCATTAATTGGGAGACTGATATCTATAAAGAGCAGATTTTAGTTGGTGATTCCCTGTCGATATCGGGAAATCAAGCTAAGGAACATTTTCTAACTAATATTTTTGAAATCAAGGATCCGTTGGGTTACACGGTATTTGTAGGCTATGAAACCAATCCCAGGGAAAAATGCAGACCAATCAAGCTAAAAGATTACCGTTGCAATATCCTTAATTAATCGTCTCGGTATGTTTACTTAAATATCCGTCACTTGGTACTCTTTCAAAATATCATTGGGTGTTTTCCTGTTAAGACCTAGGTGTGCTCTTTTGGTATGGTAGTACTCCATATATTCATCGACTTCTTTTTGT